>Ga0187894_10001323_pt1 | contig 32014 bp, 32 predicted proteins | sample GBC1701081metaG_FD_136650 | JGI IMG/M metagenome (GOLD analysis project Ga0187894, IMG submission 136650) | White microbial mat communities from a lava cave in the Kipuka Kanohina Cave System on the Island of Hawaii, USA - GBC170108-1 metaG ...
AGAACGGCCTGACGGCGACGACGGGGCGGTTCGGCACTGGCCCGCATACGGTAGAGTTCGTGTTTTACCTGGAAGGCACGACAACCGAAATCGGGCGGGCCAAGGTGACTGTGCAGGAGGGGACACCGTGAGCTGGCTACGGACCTCAGGGATTAGCGCCTTGTGCTGACTGACGACCTTTCTCTTTCAGAAGTGCGCCACACGCATCATGTTGCCGCTGCCTTTTAAATTACCGTAGACGGTGAGCGTTCCGTTTGTCGTGGCATCACCGGGGCCACGGTAACTGGTCATGTGATAAACTAGGTAGTATTGCTAGGATCCCCAACGGGACTCATGACCTTTAGCGTCGTTGAAATTCAAGGAATTGTCACGCGGCGTGATGCTGAGAACTACGCAGGCTGAAGCCAAGCGCGCCAACGCCAAGAAATAAGCGTGCCCACTAACGCGATTCCCGCTTCCGCCACCCCCACAGCGGCACCGGCTTACCCTCAAGGACAATTCCTCACCCGCGATACCCCGCCTCTTCAACTTCTGCCGTGTCCGCGAGAAATTATGGCGCGGCAGGATGAGCGGGGGCTGACTTCGGAGCACGAACTGCCCGAACGGGCCCCCTGGCATCTTCGATTTTGGCTTTTGACGCGTCTTTGTGCACCTTGTGCACCTTCATCTTGCCCTTCATCGAATCCTTCTTCACCTTGCCCATTTCAGCCTTCTCAGCCCCAGGCGTTTTTTCGATGACTTGCGAGAAGGACGGCACCGTGAGCCCCAACAACACCAAGAGCGAGACCACAGTTTTCGCTAACACCTTCATGTTCATTCCTCCTTTAAGTGCTTACAATGAACAGCCAAATGCTTTGCCTTGGGTCGTTCCCTCCTCTTGAAAGTATATCTGGCGGTTATTTAGGGTCAAGGCGGGAAAAGGGGAATGGCGAATGGCACGGGGCCTCGTAGGGAGGCGCATTATAGGGGGGAAATGAACGAAGGAGCAAGGGACGACTAAGGACAATTCCCCGCTACTCGATACCCTAATTCTTCCGCTGCCGAGCTAGTAATCGTCTATGAAAATGTAGGAAACGATATGGTAGGAAGTAGCGCCAATCAATATTATTTGGCCTGTAGCACCAAATAACCCTTCGTACTTGATTTCACGCTAAATGTTCTTATTACTGCGCTTGCCATATCGCCGGATACTCTCACGGTAAAATTCTCTAATAGTTCGACGCCTTGTATAACCGGCACGGAAACGAATATTTGACGATTATCGACATACGGGATTGCCAATTTCCCGTTGGGACATGTTTTCCCGTTGCATTCTATGACAGCATCAAAATATGCGTCTTCGCCGGGGTTAAGATCCACAGATATTTGCGGGGCTGGCGGGTTAGGACGTTCTAGAAGGGTGTCCACGGACGAAACCGCAAGTCGGAACCGCCCCTCCACTTGATTATTCATTTTTATGACAACGGCTCCAACATTTGTGACACGGGGTCCACTGATGTTAATCACTTTAATTCTGGCAAATTTTGTTACCTTTAGTCGTAGAGCCTGGTCCTTCGGAATTACGTTGAAATAGGGATCACCTTCAACGCCTAACTGTGATGTCTTCAATGCTGGGAGAATCCGCTCGGTGAATGAGCGGTATTCTTCCTTCGACAAAACTCCATTCACATATTGGAGACAAATTCTATACTCAATTACCTCAAATGCAGCAACATCAGAAGAAACTTCCTGTCTAATTCGTTCTATGTCAACCCCGACACCGCCCGTTCCTTTCAATAAATTCCCGACTTTTTCAGCCGCGATTTCACCATTTGCTCGAATACCTTTTACAACCACATCTGGAGGAGGCTCAGAGCAGCGTACTGTTGTGCCATCTTTCAATTTGTACTCATCGGACTTCCTCGTTGAGGGTAATGAACAGGAAGATGCAACTAACGAAAGAACCAGTAACAATAAAATCACTCTCGTGGTTCTTCCCATTATTACCCACCCAAAAAAGACTTGAAGCATCTAAGCAGTGGATCGACAGGAGTTTATCAGGATTTTCTGTCCCGCATTGTATGTGACAGCGCAGCGCACAGAAAGCGACGGTGAAGCGAATTGAGAAGAGCATGCCCGTCTCGCATGCAGGGAGGCGAATTATAGAAGGGATGCGAACGACGGCGCAAGGGCTATAGGGGTGGGTAGGGCACTAGTGAGAGAGATGAATAGGTGATTGCTGTGACTGCCGTGTGATGGCGTAGGGTAGGTCTGAACAGGAAGCTTGTATGGAAAGCCCTAAGGTTGATATCCGGGCGGCGGGTTCTGCCCCGTTTCCACGGACACCTAATTAAGGCTCATAATGGGCCAGGAGGGGTGTCATGGGAGCACGACGGAAGTTTTCGGCAGAGTACAAACGAGAAGCGGTGGCCATGCTCGACGCACCAGGGGTGACGGTGAACCAAATCGCTGCAGACCTGGGCATCGGGGCCACTGTGTTGGGGCGCTGGCGGCGGGAGCTACGCCGTCAGCCACAGCAGGCCTTTGTGGGCAATGGCAGACCCCGTGATGAAGAGGTGAGCCAGCTTCGTCGGGAATTGGCCCGAGTGACGAAGGAGCGGGATTTTTTGCGAGAAGCGGCCGCGTTCTTCGCGAGAGCGTCGACATGAAGTTTCGGATGATCCAACGATGCCGCGACGCGTTTCCCATCCGATTGATGTGTCGGTGTTTACGGGCATCGGCCAGTGGCTATTACGGCTGGACGACGCGGCTGCCCAGTACGCGCACGACGGAGAACGCGCGGCTGCTGGTGCGCATGCGGGACTTGCACACGCAGTATGATGGCGTGATCGGGAGTCCGCGGATGTGGGAAGAGCTCCGCTACGCCGGGGAGCGGTGTGGCCGTCACCGGGTGGTCCGCTTGATGCGCCACGCCGGGTTGCAAGGCGTGCCGCAGCGGCGGCGCTGGCGGCGGACGGCTTCAGGTCTCCCACCGGCCGGGACGCAGAACCATTTGGAGCGGGATTTCACCGCCACCGCCCCCAACACCAAATGGGTCACGGACATCACGTACATTCGCACGGCGGAGCACTGGTTGTATCTCTGCATCGTGCTGGATTTGTATTCCGGCGTGATCGTGGGCTGGTCGATGAGTCCCCGGCAAGACCGCCAGTTGGTGGTCCACGCCGTGTTGATGGCCCTCTGGCAACGGCCAACCCGAACTCCGGTGATTCTTCATTCAGATCGGGGCTGCCAGTTTACCTCTGACGAGTACCAGCAGTTTCTGGCCGCCCATCAGGTAACCTGTAGCATGAGTGCGGTGGGCAGTTGTGCCGACAATGCCGCGGCGGAAAGTTTCTTCGGCGTCCTCAAGCGGGAACGGGTCAATCGGCGCCAGTACCAGACGCGAGCCGAGGCGAGAGCGGATATCTTTGACTACATCGAGCGCTGGCACAATCCCCGACAGCGGCGGAGACTCGATCAGCAGCAACAGGGGGAGAAACTCTTAACTCAACTGTCCGTGGAAACGGGGTAGAACCCAAGAGATAGCTACTATGTGGAGTTTCCCGTAATCGATGATGGGAAAATGCTAACCTTGGCACGAGGCATTCAAGGGGCACGATTGAAGCGGTGGAAGGTCGGATCACTGAACCGAACAACCGCCAAGCAGCAAGAGGCGCTCATCAAGACGGACCTTATGAAAGGCATCGTCAAGAGTGTCCATGTTCGTGTGATAACGTTCAAGGACTGGGCCGAATCGTATCTCAATCTGGAGGAAGTCCGGCGCTTACGGTCCTATAAGGATCGAGTTCACAGCATGCGGCAACAACTTATCCCCTTCTTTGGTGGGAAGCTCTTAACCGAGATCACGCCTCAGGATGTGGAGGAGTTCCGGGCACAACGCACGAAGCGAGACGGTACGGTCCCGAGGCTTCAGACGATTAACAATGACCATACCGTGCTTAAGCATTGTCTGAATGTGGCCATCAGACGAGGCTTGACCGTTATCAATGCAGCATCCGCTGCTCCCCTCCCCGACCCTCAGAACAAACGAGAGCGGGTGTTGACGGACAGTGAATGGATGATCTTGTACGAGACAGCGAAGCCCCATCTAAAGCCCGTCCTTCTCCTCGCCTATCATCTAGGACAACGGTTAAGCGAAATCGTCTTCCTTACATGGGACCGTGTTGATCTTCACCAAGGCTTTATCACCCTACGGGGGATCGACACCAAGACGAAGAAACCTCGCCGGATACCCATGACGCCAGCCGTCAGAGAAGCACTTGGAGATCTTGCCAAGGTGCGCAGTCTGACAACGAACCGCGTGTTCCTCTATAAAGGACAACCGTTGAAGCGTATTTCACGCACCTTTGGGACCGCGAAACGAGACGCAGGAATTTCGGACTTCCGCTTCCATGACCTTCGTCATTGCGCGTCAACGAATCTCAGACGCGCTGGGGTAGATACCGCAACGGCGATGAAAATCGTCGGTCACAGGTCCGAGAAGATGTGGAAGCGGTATAACGCCATCGAGGAGACCGATCTCGTGAACGCCGCGAGCAAGCTCAGTACCTACCTTCAAACTAACACGGTATTAACACCTGCCGGTTCTGACCAAGTCGCTGGTTCTCTAACCGCTTGATAAATTGGTGCCCCCGATACGAATTGAACGTACGACAAACGGTTTAGGAAACCGCTGCTCTATCCAACTGAGCTACGGGGGCGTAGAGACTACGATACTGAATGGGAAGTAAAAAGTCTAGGTTAGGGACATGTCAAGGTCAGGGACAAGATCTCTTGCCGCGGCTAGCGCAAAGTAGGTGTCTTTTCGGATGAGGCAGCCAGCAGGTCTCTCCTCGCAGGGATCTGCGTGAGCAGGTCGGCGCGAATTTGGAAGATCCCTTGAATCCGTAGCCCCATGGCGTAGGCCAATCCGTTGGCATGGCTCCCGATCGAGAGTTTCCCCGCTATCTTCCCATCCCTACCCGTGGCGATAAATTCTGCTGCCGGTATCACGAGGCCGTAAGGTGCCAACGGCCCGGCCTGTTTGATCACCCGTTCCTCGGCTGGGACATTCGCAACACGGCTGACAAACAAGTCGGTGGCCTGTTGGTCCAATTTCCCAGTCGGCTGATCTTCCAAGACCCACTCGTTCTGTTGGCTGATCAGGACATATTCCTCGGTCGGCGTCTTGACGGAGAGCATGGCGATGTCGGTGTAATCGATGCCGAGCAGCCGCTTGTCTTGGAACGTAAATAATTCCTTGGTCAGGTCCCTGATCGCGGTGGGATTAATACGATAGAGCGGGCCCTCAGGACTCGTTTCCGCGATGGCTTCGCCGCTGGCCGGATCTGGTTGGTACAGTTTGACTGTCTGATCACCATCGGCCGTATGGATGGCGACTTTCACTTTCGGCACGGTGAGAGTGTTGGCCAGGGCGTCGCGTTCGGGCCCCGGGTCGACGATGCCCAGCGCCTTTAAGTCTTCGAGCCTGAACAGAAGGGCGCGCACCTCCGTTTGGTCTGCTTCGGCTTCAATCGGGTAGCGAAGCTTCCATTTGCTCTTGGGCTTTTCCTGTCCTTGATAGAGCACAATTTCGGTGGTCGGATAGGTGAGACGGATACGGTCGACGTCGCCTTGTGACACACGCAAGAGGTCTTTGCGGCGAAAGGTCATTAAGGTCTTGTTTACGAAATCCTTGGGGACCAGATTGGTGAGCAGGACTTTGCGATCCGATTCACGAAGGACATACAGGGTGGAGGAGAGAGGACCGCTATCCCCGATGGAGAAGGTCTCCCGTTCAGCGCCGGCTGCGACGGTGATAGTCGTCACCGGGTTATCGAGTCCAAAGGGAGTCAGGTTGGTCGGGTGGTCCTCAACGACGCGGGTCACGGTGCCAGTGACCAAGGCTCGGATCAGATTCTGTACCTCCCGCTGATCGGCTTCGGTGTTGAGAGGCACGGTCAACACCCAGCCCTGCTCGGGAGTCCGAGCGAAGACGAGTTCGTGCCGGTCGGTCTTGATGGTAAGCCCGGAGAGGGTTTCCTGATCGAAGAGTAGCACTTTCTTGTCGGCGGTGCCTTGTTGTTCGTGCGACTTTTTCTGCGGAAATTCGATGACATAGAGGTACAGGCCGAGTCCGGCCAGTACGAGCACCATGACGAGTGTGGGCCAGTAACGCATCGGTCTATAGGCGCCGGCGTCTGCGCCACACCATGATGCCGGAGAAAAACATGGTGGCTGGCAGGAGGATGACTTGCAGATAGAGCAGTGCTCGTTCCTCTAAGGGGTTGGGGGTAAACGGTCGAAGCGCGGAATCCTTCGGGCCGATCGCCAGCATGTTCCGTTCTTCAGCCAACCATCCAGCCGTATGGAGAAAAAAGTCGCTGTTACCGGGAAAGTTCACGAAGGCATTGGTCGCGAATGTGGAATTACCAATGACCACGATCGCCGGCCAAGGCTTGCCTTTCTCCGGTGCGACCTTTGGCGCAAGAGCCGCAGCCATCGGCAGGGGGCCTTTGATGTCTTCCTTTTCATTGAGGTTTACGACGCGGCCTTTCAGGTCGGTTTCTGCCCAGCTGTTCGGCGATGTTCGGGCGAGCGGCACGTAATCCCATGCGCGGCCGACCTGTTCATCGAAGGTGATATGTCGCGCGAGTGGAAACAGCACGGCGGCGGAGAGGTCTTGCGTAATTTCATGTTCTGTGAACGTGCGAACAAGCAGGGACGTCAGATCGCCTTGGGCTAATCGATCTTGCAAATCGACCAGAACTCCAGGGCCGACTCCCAGACCCCACTGCTTGAGCAGAGGATTCAGGTCGGCCTGCGTATCCGGGTCGATGAGCAGCAGGAGATGGCCGCCCTTTTCCACATAGGTATGAATCCGTTCTTGCTCCTCGGTGGTCACCGGCCGACGGGGCCCAGCCACGACAAGGATGGCGGTGTGATCCGGCACGGCTTCCTCTTTGAGCAAGCTGAGGGTATCGACGTCGTATCCCTGCTTGAACAAGATCTCTCTGGCGGCAGACAGTCCGGTTCGCTCCCGATCGTCGAGACTCGGTTCACCGTGCCCTTCGAGAAAGAGCACGCGTTTCTTGCTGTCTTGAGATACGCGGATCAGCGCACCTGTCAGTTCCACTTCCGAGGGAGAAGTGACCCGAACACTGTGCCCGGCGCTTTCAAAAATGGCCGTATCGGTTTTTGTAATGCCGTAGTTTTGGGCGATTTTCGGCTGCCGTTCCGGGTCGACGAACTCCACGGAAATCTTCGGGCTGGCTTGCCGATAACTATCGAGCCGTTCTTTGTAGGATTGATAGCCGGGGTCCTTTTCTCTGGTGAAGACGGTGATGGTGACCTCGTGCAGGAGGCTCCGCAACACGCGATGCGTTTGCGGGGCGAGAGAGAAGTTCTGATTCTCCGACAAGTCCCAACGAATAGAGTGGCGGGCAGCAAGAAAATTAACGACCGCGAGAATGCTGACGAAGAGGAGAATCATCAGTAGGCTGTTTGCACCCATACGCGTCGAGCGACGGGTGGAGAAGGCTTTCAGGCCGCTGAAATGGACGATAAAAAAGAGAATGAGGCAGAGAAGAGCAGATCCTTCCGTGAGGGTGACCAGCCAGAGTTTCTCCGGAACGAGGCTATAGGCTATCGCTCCGACCACGGCCAGAGTCACTCCGATCACGCCTAGAGGAATCGTTTTGAGGTTCATTTCCACCGTGCCGAATCCACAACTCGGTGAGATAAAAAGAGCATCAAGGCCAGACCGCTGAAAAAATACACGAGGTCTTTCGTGTCGACCAGCCCACGCACCAAGTGGTCGTAGTGTTCCATGAATGACAGGTACGAGACGACCTGTCCGATGGCCGTATCCCCGAGCAGTGAGCCTAAGCCGGCGAGGAGCCACAGGACCAGTAACAGGCCAATGCTCACAAAGGCCGCGACGATCTGGTTTTCGGTCAGTGCTGAGGCCAGCACGCCGACGGAGAGAAAGAGGGCGCCGAGCAAGACTAGTCCAAGGTAGCCGGTCAGTACGGGATACCAATCGAAATCGTTGAATAGGGCAAGCATGAGTGGCATGAGACCGGTCAGCCCAAGTAAGCCTAGAAAGACGAGGAATACGCTCATGAACTTGCCGGCCACGATTTCGTTGATGCCGATCGGAGAGGTCAGCAAGAATTCAAAGGTGCGGAGCTTTCGTTCTTCGGCGAATAACCGCATCGTCAGGATCGGGAGGATAATCAGGAGGATAAATCGTGTGCTGGCAAACAGATTCCGGAAGACCAGATCGTTCAGATTGAGCTGGGCGCTTCCCTGCATCTGCGTCAGCTGAATCGCCTGGGCTCCGGCAAAGTAAACGTAGAGATAGGCGAGCAGTCCCACGATCAGGAGAAACACGGATCCCACGGCATACACGACGGGCGAGACGAAGTACGAACGCAGCTCTTTGGCGATGATGGCTTGGACTGGTGTCATGCTGGCCGGCCTGCCGGTTCTGCTGAGGCGACCACTGCGTCCGGTGCCAGGCCTTCCTCATGTCGGGTCAGTTGGAGGAACACGTCTTCCAACGTCATTGAAATGGCTTTCAGTTCGAGCAGCCCCCATCCACTGGTGACCGCCAGGCGAGCCACTTCTTCCCGCACGTCCCGACCAAGTTCACATTCCAGGAGAAAGGTACCGGGGACGCCGCTCGTGAAGACGTTCTGGACCCCCTGCACCGCCTTCAAGCGACTCTCGGTGTCTGCAGCGGGAGATTTAAGGGTGAGCGAGATCTTTTCGGACTGGCGTAGGCGCGCCGAGAGTTGTTCGGGTGTATCTTCGGCCACGATGCGCCCGCCGCTGATGATCACGACGCGCTGGCACACGGCGGTAGCTTCGGGAAGAATGTGGGTGCTCAGGATGACGGAATGGGATCCAGCCAGGTTCTTGATCAACTCTCGAATCTCAATAATCTGTTTCGGATCGAGCCCAACGGTCGGTTCATCCAGGATTAAGATCTGAGGATCGTGCAGCAGCGCTTGGGCCAGCCCGACGCGTTGGCGATATCCGCGCGACAGATTCCCGATGAGCCGGTGTTGCACCGTGCCAAGTCCGAGCCGCTCGATTTCACGCTGCATGGACGAGGTGAGTATTGTTTTACCCATACCGCGGAGGCGGCCCACGAACTGAAGATACTCTGTGACCGTCAATTCCTGGTAGACCGGCGGAGTCTCCGGCAAGTAGCCGATCCGGCGTTTCACCTCCATCGGCTGATCCACACAATCGAACCCCGCCACCCGTGCGGTGCCTTCGGTGGACGGCATAAAGCAGGTCAGGATGCGCATGGTGGTGGTTTTACCAGCCCCATTCGGGCCCAGGAAAGCCAACACCTCGCCCTTGGCGACGGAGAAACTGACGCGATCGAGGGCGGTATGTTGTCCATACCGCTTCGTGACCTGTTGGACTTCAATCATACATATGTGGTGATTGGATCGATTGAGTTGGGGAATACTGCCGGCGGGTTGGTCGTGACACCCTTACAGGCAACACGTGGGCATCTTACTCAGTCGGATTGGGGCAGTCAATATCGTGTTCCGGCCTGGTGCAACTTTACACGTTTTCTCCATCCTGCTAGAGTCCGCTCGCGCGAGGATAGGCCCGCCAGGGTAAATCGATCCATGACGATGGTGCATCAAGCGAGAGGGACATTATTCGCCATCGCTGCGTTGATGATGCTGCTCAGTATTCCGCCTGATAGTAAGGCAGCCAGCGGGCGGACCTATCGGGTTCATGGCCAGGTAATGGCGGTGAACATCACCCAATCTCCCCATATGATTGTCGTCAAGACACCGTTGACCAAGCATGATGATATGACCGTAGGGGCCAAGGTGACAGGCCAAACCAGGATTGTGAGAAAGGGGAAGCAGATCGCGTTTCAGACCATCAGGGTGGGTGAGGTGGTGTGGCTGACCTATGTCAAACAGCGGGACGGGGTATTTGCTCGGATCATTCAGGTTCAGTAGCGCTTCTGGTTCAAGGCATGGCGCCATCAAACCGTCCGCGTTAGTACCGATCATGGGTTGACTCGCACAAGTACTTTCTTTTATATATAGATACAGTCCTCTCGGTTACCAGCCATTATTGTTGGTTCGTTGTCGTACAGTTCCTTTTTGATCTCTCATTTTTCCCTCATCCCAACGTAGGGGTTAGGGCTACGCTTTCGGTATTGTGGGACTTTCGGTTGGACCGTACTGTGAGGGCACAGAGGCCAGGATCCTGTGTGTCAGTTGGTTCAACCAGGAACAAGAGGTGGTGTTAGATGATCAGATGGACTCGTGGAAACAGCCGGCAGCTGTTATGTGCGGTGAGTCTTGGTCTGGGGATGCTCCTGGGCGCCTGTTCGTGGGTTCCTAAGGGGACGTCTCAATTGGACGTGGGGATTGAGGATCGTGGGGTGGCCTCCTGGTATGGCGAGTCGTTTCATGGCAAGCAGGCAGCCAACGGCGAGTTGTTCGACATGGAGGCATTGACCGCGGCCCATCGGACCCTCCCACTCGGCAGCGTGGTCCGAGTCGTGAATTTAGCGAACGGGAAACATCTCCACGTAAGGATCAACGACCGGGGTCCCTATGTCAACAGTCGGATCCTGGATCTTTCCCGGGGCGCGGCGGCTCGGTTAGGGATGATGGAAGGGGGCCTATCTGTCGTACGGGTTCAGTTGGTTGGCGAACGCCGGCCCGCGGCTCTTCTCTCTTCTGAGGCCATGGAGACGGTATCGGTCGCCCTCATTCTCGGTCTTGAGCAAGCTTCCTCAGGGACCATCGAACCCCTCCCCCCAGCTTGGGAAAAGTCGGATCCTCTGCTGGTCTATCCTCTTCGACTGCCTCCCGGCGATATCTGGATTCAGCAACGCGCGCGACGTCTGACAGGGATGCAGGCGGCAGATCATACCGACCATACCGAAATTGCGACGGTCGTTATTACCTAGCTCGATTCGAGATACGCCCTTCGACGGGTCAGGATGTCTCGAGCCAGTCGAGAGACGCTTCACGAGGAGCGAAAGTCGGTTTCTAGTCCGCTACACTCAGCCAGTGGGCTCCTGGGTCGGTTGTTCAGTGATCCGCCCAGCGAGCGCTTCACGAATCGTTCGACTCACCTGATCGATCTCTCCCACCTCCGATGTGGGAACAATCCAGGCATCTGCCGGTTCCAGCTCGATGCGAAAGTGATTCTTCCTCGTCGAGAACCATTCAATATACGGATGAGGAGTGAGATTCGGATGTGGGTCGAAGGAGATCAAGTTCACATCCCCGATCTGTGGGTTTTCCATGTCACCAATCACCTGCCCGGCGAGATCCTCGTCCTCAAACCGGCGATTCCGAAACTGAATGACCTGTCCCGCGATATCGGCCTTGAAGTTTCCCCGTAAATACACATCGACAGGACCGACCACCGCAAATACGATCTGCCCCACGATCGTTCCGTCAACGCGATTATCCAGAAACCCTTCCTGCACCCAGCGTCCATTGCCAAATTTTTGTGCCATCTGACTTCCTGTAACCAGTTAGGCCGGCTGGACTGAGCCGACCGCGGGCGATGACGATTGAGGGCCGCTCCCAAAGGCGCCCACCACCACTGCCAACAAAATGAGTCCACTTCCAATCCACCCCTGAAGATCCAATGTTTCACCGAGAAAGTACCAGGAGAGCCCGGCCGCGTAGACTGGTTCTGATGCAAAGATCAATGCCACCTGTTGCGCGGGCACAATGCGCTGCACCCACATTTGAACGGCAAAGGCCCCGGTCGCAAGTCCTCCGGTCACCCCAAGACCGACAAGCAACAACGCCGTCGGCGCAAACGCCTGAGCCGGCGCCTGTTCAACCAGAAGGGTGGGAAGCAACAAGACGACCATCGCCATCATTTGCCAGGCAAACAATGACGGCGCATCGACCTCGCGCGTAAACCGTTCCAGACAGGCTATGTGTGCGGCAAACGCAATCGCACAGGCGAGCGTCAAGAGATCCCCAAGATTCCCTGATGCGCTGGGCTTTACCAGCAGCCAGAGCCCCACCGTGGCAATTCCAGTGGCCAACCACACACGCCGGCCGAATCGGCGCAGGATCAAGGGCACGATGACGACATACAGCGCTGTAATGAAGGCAGAATTCGATGCGGTCGTATAGTGGAGCCCGACCGTTTGGAGGACATAGCCGAGAAAGAGCCAGCAGGTGGCGATCGCACTCGCCCGCAAGACCGCCGGCTCACGGCGTAAGCGAAACCTCCAGAGCAGATACCCGCCCCCGACCAGCAATGCCCCTAGGAGAAATCGGAGAAAAAGAAACGAGAGCGGTGGAATTTGCTCGAACACCGCTTTGGTGGCGGGAAACGTCGCGCCCCAGATGAACGTTGTCAGCAGGAGTGCAAATCGTGGCATGGAATCAAAAGAGTGTTGAGGGTTGAGTACTGAGTGCTGGGCTTGAATCTCAGGGAATGACTCAGCACTGCCCCGTCATGCTTTGCACAGCGGACAACGGCGCTGTTCCGTTGTCCCGGCCTGTTCCATCGCCGCTAGCGCCCGCTCCTTGTCCGGGTAATCGAACCACCCACCTTCCCAAAAATCGCTTGAGGAACCGATCGACGTAGACGGCACCTCAGAACAACGATCCTTGTGGAGCGTGACTCGATCGATCGAACGCGCGATGTGAATCCAGTAGCTCACAGAAGCAGCACTTCACCGACAGACCGCAGCATGGCTGATTTCTTGCGATTCCGGGCATGGACACACTCACGACCAGCGATCGGATTCCGATTCAATCTACGATGGAGTCTCGTCGACGTTTGAGACGCGCGATACTGCTTAGGGCAGGAGCTGCCATTCATCCTTCTCAATGAAGACCTTGACGCCCGTCTCGAGCTTTTTAATATCGTCCTTTTCGAAGATCCTCATATACCGCTCGATCCGATCCGGATCGTCGATCCGCTCTTCCTGCATCATTCCACTCACGCTCTTGTACTTACGAATCAACAGCGACATCGAAATCCTCCTCTAACAGGATGCTGAAAAAGATCGCCAGCTTCGTTCTCGCATCGTTCAGACCTTCCACGTATCAAAGAGATTCCCGGAGGTCGGAAGCGCTATAGGGGCTTTTCCGTTCGCCAAGATCCATTGTAAGGGCGATCGGCCCACACGAAGTGCGGTCTGTACCTCCTCGGCCCTTCAATCGCTGCGGTCTTGCTGGCCGACATTTTGAGCATCCTGCTGGTGTTCTCCTGTAGCCCTAGATATGTGGGTCAATGACTTTTCATCGTGCCACCATAGTTTTTCCGCAACCTGCTAATCCACTAGAAGTCATATCCGCTAGGTGTGTAGAATAAGACAATGCTCAATGGCCGGTCAAGAGCGCTTTCTCTCTCTGTGCGGCTTTCATCTGGCTCGAAGGATATGAATCATGCCGATTTACGAATATCGTTGTGGACAGTGCGAGAAGCACTTTGACGCCACCCAATCCGTCCATACCAGAGCGGAAGACACCGTGTGCCCTCACTGTAATTCCCAGAGCGCCACGCGCTTACTGTCCGCCTGCACGACACAAGTGAAAGGGACTCGCAAAACCGGCTTCGCCGAAATGAAAGCCTATAACATGTTGGACGAGCGGATGGACAAGTTCGCCAAACTCCCGCCGCTGATGGGCAAACGCGCCGCCCCCGACGCGGCTCCACCTTCCGATCCCTCTACAGGCGGAACAACGGAGCACTGAACCAGACCGTGGCCGGCATGTGAAAGTGCGTCGTCCTCTTCCCAACATCCACGCCAACTCCATGGAGATCGCATGACTGCGAGACTCGTGCTCTCGCTAGGCCTCAGTCTTCTGTTCAGCAATGTAATTGCCCTAGTCGCCCTTGCGGACGTCGCCGGAAGCCTGACCATCGCCGGCAACGGACCGGAGTTGACGACCATCGAACCCTTCGCCCGCGCATTTGAAAAAGCCAATCCGAGAGCCTATCTCGATGTCGTCTGGGACGGCAATTCGAAACCTGTTGAGATGGTCAAATCTGGCCAGGCTCACATCGCCGTGACTGGAACTGAAACAGCAGACCTTTCAGCGACGCCCATCGCGTGGGATGGGATCGGCGTCCTCGTGCACCTCTCCAATTTCACGAAAGAAGTCACGAAACAACAAGTTGCTGACATTTTCTCTGGTAAGATCACGCTGTGGTCCGAGCTCGGTGGTCTAGAGACGAAAATATTGGTCATCGACCGGCCTCGCAACCAAAACATCCGCGATGCGTTTGAATCGCAGCTCGGCATTACCGGCAAGATCACCGGTGCCGCCAAGGTGATTGGCTCCGATGAACAGGTCGTTAAAATCGTCGTGGGAACACTTCCCCCTCTGTCTGCGATCGCCTACCTGTCTCTGAGCCAGGGATTGTCCGTCGTCTCAAGCGGCGTCCCCGTCAGACTCTTGCCTATCGACAAGGTCGAACCAGAGGGTCCCACCGTCAAAGACGGACGTTATCCGCTACGCCGTCCCGTCCTTCTCTTGTCCAAGAAGGAACCGCATCCCCTGGCTGAGGCATTCACCCGGTTTGCCCTGTCTCCGGCTGGTCAACAACTTATAGCCGAGACGTATATTCCGATCAAAGAGAAATAATCGTGCGTCGTTGTAATTGAAGGAGGCACCTATGCAGACGTGGCGACCGTCGGGGTTCATGTTATTGGGACTCATCGGATCCATGGCTTCACCCATGACCGTATCCCACGCGGAGGATCCAGGTGCGATGGTTGATGGCGCAGGATTTACCCTCTACGGTACCGAATCGATCAAGGGCTTCGATGCCGCAAAAGTCGAACGGGACCCGATCTGCGACCAGAGCAAGCGCCCACGGATCGCCAAAATTGAGCCGGATGAAGCCAAGCCGGGCGACAAAGTTGTCATCACCGGGGAGAATTTCGGCACGAAGGAGTGCTTTCATACTGTGACCTTCAGCGCGGCCCCAAACACGCCCGTGACCTTCAAGTTCATGAGCGACTCGGTGATTGAAGCAACTGTGCCGGATGCGAAAGCAGGGATGTCGTTCGTCATCATCGTCGCGGGCGGTGGAAGCGCCCAGTCAAAACCGGTCTTGATCAAGTCCAAGTAGGCGGTTCCCCCTGGAAAGCTGACCGGCTTTTTCAAGGGGACCATCTATTTCATCCCGCTAACCCACAATACTCATGAGCACTTCTGCTGCAATCGCTGATCCGCTGCTTTCCGCGTGAAGCGCGGGACGGAAAGAGTGTGTCTGTGTCGTCACATGCGAGATACTAGATACGCTTCACGATGAATGAGCACTCGGGCGATTTCGCCACTAACTGTCATGAATAATGTGAGCTAAGCAGGCCCCTTCTACCCCCTTCCTCCCTCGACAGGACTCCTGATCCTATGCTAGCGTACGCCCTCATTTTCGCCTGATAACTCTCGCAGAATCGCGAACGATCTGAGGAGATAGGGACCGGTATGTTCAAGAAAATTCTGGTAGCCAATCGCGGGGAAATCGCCATGCGGATTATCCGCGCCTGCCGCGAATTGAACCTCGCTACCGCAGCCATCTATTCCGAGGCCGATTCGACTGGGATCTACGTCAAGAAGGCGGACGAGGCCTATATGGTCGGCCCGGGACCTGTCAAAGGCTTCCTGGACGGCCAACAGATCGTCAGTCTGGCACAACGGATCGGCGCCGACGCCATCCATCCAGGCTATGGGTTTCTCTCCGAAAACTCGCAATTTGCGCAGCTGTGCCACACCTCCGGCATTACCTTCATCGGCCCATCGCCGCAAGCCATCGACTTGATGGGGAGCAAGGTCAAAGCCCGCGATCTGGCCCACCGAGTCGGCATCCCGATCGTCCCCGGTACCGAAGGCGGAATTACCACTGTCAAGGACGCCCTGTCGTTCGCAAAAGACACTGGTTACCCAGTCATGATTAAAGCCAACGCAGGCGGGGGGGGACGCGGCCTCAGGGTGGTGCGATCGGATACCGAACTTTGCGAGAACATGGCAGTCGCGTCACGCGAAGCCTTGGCTGCCTTCGGCGACGGAAGCATCTTCCTCGAAAAGTATATCGAGCGACCTCATCACATCGAATTCCAGATACTGGCGGACCGGCACGGCAACATCATCCACCTGGGCGAGCGCGATTGCTCGATTCAGCGCCGGCATCAAAAGCTCATCGAGATTGCGCCATCTTTGATTCTGTCGCCACATCTTCGTGCCGTGATGGGTGAAGCGGCCATCGCCATCGCCAAGGCGGTCGGTTATGACAATGCCGGGACCGTCGAGTTCCTCCTCGATCAGGACAGCCGCTATTACTTCATGGAGATGAACCCGCGCCTCCAAGTCGAACATACGGTGACGGAGCAGATCACGGCGATCGACATCGTGCGCAATCAGATTGCTATCGCAGCCGGCATGCCTCTTGAGATCACGCAGCAGGAGGTCACGCTGCAAGGCCATGCTATCCAGTGCCGCATCAACGCGGAAGACCCCAAGAACAACTTCCGGCCTTGTACCGGCACCGTCACAGCCTATCTCTCGCCGGGCGGGATCGGGGTGCGCATCGACGGAGCAGTCTACAAGGACTACGTGGTACCGCCCTACTATGACGGCCTATTGGCCAAACTCACCGTGCGAGGCCGTACGTGGGAAGAAACCGTCAGCCGCATGAGACGATCGCTCGAAGAGTACGTCTTGCGTGGGGTAAAGACGACGATCCCCTTTATGATGGAGATCATGCAGGACCAGGATTTCATGGCAGGACAATTCGACACCTCCTACCTGGAGACGCATCCTGACCTGTTCAACTTCGACGATTTGGAGCAGCCGGAGGACCTGGTGCTGGCACTTTCCGCCGCCATCGCCGCCTACGAAGGGCTGTAGCAGCTGCCTGGCAACCCCTGTAATCCGAGGACGAGAGACGCGTAGATCAGGACATTATGGCGACACGACGACCCTCACGAACACGGAGCCCCAAGAAACAGACGAACGGACCAGCCGTCCGGACGTCGAAGACACGTTCCCGGAGCGGTCAAGAGATGGCGATCCAACCTGCGGCGGGCAAGCCCATCCTGATCACCGATGTCGCCTTGCGCGACGGCCATCAGTCGCTCTTGGCCACGCGCATGCGGACGGAGGACATGCTGCCCATAGCCCAAAAACTCGATGCCATCGGCTATTGGTCGCTCGAGGTTTGGGGTGGCGCCACCTTCGACACATGCCTGCGTTTCCTCAAAGAGGATCCCTGGGAACGGCTCCGCGCGTTGCGCGCCGCCATGCCCAATACCAAACTCCAAATGCTGCTCCGCGGGCAGAACTTAGTCGGATATCGACACTATGCCGACGATGTGCTGGAACGGTTCATCGAACGGTCCGCTGCCAATGGCATCGACGTCTTTCGCATATTCGACGCGCTAAACGATATCCGCAACGTCGAACAGGCCATGCGAGAAGTGAAAGCCTGCGGCAAACATGTCGAAGCCGCCATCTGCTACACCATCAGTCCCGTCCACAGCGTGGAGCGTTTTGTCGACATGGCGAAAAAGCTGGAGGATTTGGGAACCGACACGCTCTGCATCAAAGACATGGCCGGGCTTTTGGCACCGCTCGACGCCTATCACCTCATACGCCGTATCAAAGCAGCGGTGAAGGTCCCGATCCATTTGCATTCACATTACACCTCGGGGATGGCCTCGATGACCTCCCTCATGGCGATCCTGGGCGGTCTGGACATGCTGGATACGTCCATCTCGCCGTTGGCAGGCGGCACCTCGCATCCACCGACGGAAACGCTGGTGGCCTCGTTGCGCAACACCGCTTACGACACGGGGCTGGATCCCGCGTCGTTCCTCCCGATCACCGAACACTTCCGCACTGTTCGACGAAAGTATCGGCAGTTCGAAAGCGAGTTCACCGGGGTCGATGCCGAGATCCTCACCTCCCAAATTCCCGGCGGTATGCTCTCGAATCTCGCCGTGCAACTGACTGCACAGAATGCGCTCGATCGGATCAAAGAAGTCCTGGATGAAGTGCCGCGCGTCCGAAAGGAAATGGGCTATCCCCCGCTCGTCACCCCGACCAGTCAGATCGTGGGCACCCAAGCCACGCTCAACATCCTGACGGGCGAACGGTACAAAGTCATCACCACGGAAACCAAGAACTACTTCCTCGGACTCTACGGGCGGGCGCCGGGTCCCCTCGATCACGACATCATGGCCCGCGCCATCGGGGATGACCAGCCGATCAAGACGCGGCCCGCCGATCGGTTGGAGCCTGAACTCGAGGCCACCAGAAAGGATCTCCCCGCCTCGGCCACCACGGTGGAAGATCAGCTCTCGTTCACCCTGTTCCCCGCTATTGCACGAGACTTCTTTGAAGCGCGCGATAAGGGGGACTTGACGCTGGAGCCCCTCGAGAGCTTTTTGCCCAGCGGACCTGCTGCGGCCACCGAACTCCATTTGGCCCCGGCCGAATTCAACGTCACGGTCCACGGCGAAACCTACCATGTGAAGGTGTCCGGCTCCGGACGGAAGGTCGACGGCCGTAAACCCTATTACATCCGTGTCAACGACAAACTCGAAGAAGTCTCGTTGGAGCCGATCCAGGAGATACTGGCCGGCGTGCCGGAAGCTCCCGACGCAGATACCGGTGCCAAACGCAAACGGCCCAGGCCGTCCAAACCAGGAGACGTGGCCCCCCCAATGCCGGGCCGCGTCGTCAAAGTGTTCGTTGCGATCGATGCCGTGGTCAAAGCTGGTGACCCTCTCCTGATCATCGAAGCCATGAAGATGGAAAGCCAGGTCCCGGCGCCAATTGACGGGAAGGTCACCGCCATCCTGGTCGTCGAAGGTGACAACGTGATGACGGATGAAACAGTCATCCAACTGGAGTAGTCCGATAGACCCGCGTGCCCCCGGTCGCGCATGCAGACAGCCGCACGTTGCGCTGTTTATTGTTAGTTTGTTCTGTCACATCATGACCGCCTGCTCGCCTCCATCGTCGATTCCGAAGCACTTCGACGCCATTGAGCGCATGTCCATCCAAACCGTCCTCGTCCACGACCAGCGGATCGCCTATCTGGATGTGGGAGCAGGCCCACCGGTCGTCTTGATACACGGCTTCGGAGGATCGATGTGGCAATGGGAACAGCAGCAGCACACTCTGTCGCAGCACTTCCGCATCCTCACGCTCGATTTGCCCGGCGCCGGGCTGTCCGATAAACCTGAGATCGACTACCGGCCAGATCAGATGTTGGACTTTTTTGTCGGATTCATGGACGCCGTAAAAATCCAGCAGGCCACGTTAGTCGGCAATTCCATGGGCGCCGGCTTGGCCATCGGCATGGCGCTGGCACACCCCACACGCGTCGCCAAGCTCGTCCTTATCGACGGGCTGCCACAACACGTCATGGAGAAACTCACCAGTCCGTCAGTCAGGCGGGCCCTAGAAACCACTGCGCCGTCCTGGCTCGTCTCATTCGGCAACATGCTGTTCGGCGGACTGATGATCGAGTCCGTCTTAAAAGAAATCGTGCATGACCCGGCACTCCTCACACCGGCCGTCATCGAGCGATCCAATCGCAACCGTCAACGCCCTGGACTCATCAAACCCATTATGACCGTCAGAGAAAACCTTCCGCTATGGGAGTCCGGATTTGCCACGCGCGTCGGTGAGATTACCCACCCGACGCTGGTGATCTGGGGGGAAGAAGATCGGGTGTTCCCAATCGCCGTAGGCGAGGAACTCCACCAGACCATCAAGGGATCTCGATTCATCAGAATCCCCAAAGCAGGGCACATCCCGCAGTGGGAACGACCGGATTTGGTTAACCAGGAACTCATCACCTTTATTCACCCCTAGGACCCTGGTCTGTCTGGTCTATCTGGTGTGTTTGGTTCGTCGAGTTGGTCTGGTTCAACCAAATAATCAAGACAGACCAGACAGACCGACAGGCTTTTTCGGCATCCTGTTAATAACACGAGCACAAGCCACCGTATTCTTGATAGAATGGTCACCGTCACTTCACCAAGGAGGGCAATATGAAGGCCGCTCATCTAATGATCGTCGGGGGCACCGTCTGCATGGCGATAGGGTTGGCCGGATGCGCAAGCACCGGCAGCTCCAGTTTTCTTTACAAGAACATCACCGTCGCTGACGGCAGCACCGTGGCGGGCGAGGGCCATACGGTCCTCTACAAAGGAAGCCCCTTGGCCCTATCGGGAACCGGCATTAAAGTCGGCGACCCCCTGCGGGAGGCGAACCTGACACAGGCGGATCTGTCGCTGGTCGACATTACTGACACAAAGGGCAAGGGTAAGGTCCGGATCATCAGCGTCGTACCGTCGCTCGACACCCCAGTGTGCGAACAACAGACCCACTATCTGAGCGAGAAGAATAAGGGTCTGGACAAGATGGTCGAACTGGTGACTGTGAGCGTCGACACCCCCTTCGCACAAAAACGCTTCGCGGGAGAAGCCCATATCGCCAATGTGACATTCCTTTCGGACTATAGGGATGCCGAATTCGGAAAGACCTACGGACTCTTCCTTAAGGACCCCCACATCCTGGCTCGTACCGTCATGGTCGTCGACGTCCACAATACCGTGCGGTATCTGCAAGTCACGCCCGAACTGACTCAACTGCCGGACTTGGATGAGGCCTTCGCCGTAGCCAAGTCATTGATCACCGCAAGTTGACATACGTACGGTCGCGGTTGAGGCTAAGGATAGAGGGGCCCATACTCCCCCTCAACCTTGGCCTTAGCCTTTACCTCAGCCTTCCCTTACAAGGAACTCATGGCGCAATACGACATGCTCGTGATCGGGACCGGGCCCGCCGGCCAGAAGGCCGCGGTCCAGGCCGCCAAGCTCGGCAAAAAAGTCGGCATCATCGAGCGCAAAGAAGTCGTCGGTGGCGTCTGTACCAACACCGGCACCATCCCCAGCAAATCCCTCCGTGAAGCGGTGCTGTATCTCTCAGGGTTCCGCCAACGCACCCTGTATGGAGCCAAATATCGCCTGAAAAAGACGATCACGATCGAAGATCTCGCCTTTCGCGCCAACCACATCATCAAGAACGAAATTGAGATCGTGCAAAACCAGATGGAGCGCAATCGCATTGATCTGATCTTCGGAGAGGCCCGCTTCGTCGATCCTCACCGGCTCCTCGTTCACCATGCCGGCACGTCGACTGAACATCGTGCGCACGTGATCGTCATCGCCGTCGGGACCGAACCCGCTCGGCCGGCCGAGATTCCCTTCGACGACGATACCATCATCGATACCGACGGTTTCCTGACGCTGAAGCGTGTTCCCGCCTCCATCACCATCATCGGCGGCGGTGTGATCGGCACAGAGTATGCGTCGATCTTAGCCACGATGGGCGTGCCGGTCATTCTGATCGACAAGCGGCCGCGCTTGCTGGAATTTGTCGACGCCCAGATCATCGGCGCCCTGCAACAGCAAATGACAGGCATCGGCGTCACGCTCTGCCATGAAGAAGAAGCGGTTGCGATCCGGAAAGAGGCAGATGGACAGGTCACGGTCTCGCTGATGCACCGATCACCGATCACCACCACGACGCTCATGTATGCCATTGGCCGCATCGGCGCAACGAAGCACTTGAGCCTGGAGGCCATCGGCATCACGCCGGATACGCGAGGCCGTGTGATCGTGAACGACCATTTCCAAACAGCAATCCCTCATATCTACGCAGCCGGCGACGTCATCGGCTTTCCCGCCTTGGCCTCCACATCCATGCAGCAAGGACGCCATGCCGCCTGCCATGCCTTTGGCCATCCCGACCACACCGACACGGACCTCCTGCCCTACGGCATCTATGCCATTCCTGAAATTTCCATGGTGGGGCGGAATGAGGAAGATCTGGCCAATGCAGGGATTCCCTATTCGGTCGGCATCGCACACTATCGGGAAATCGCCCGCGGGCAGCTCATCGGCGATGAAACCGGCATGCTGAAGCTGTTATTTCATCGTCACACCCGCGCGCTCCTGGGTGTTCATGCCATCGGAGAAGGGGCCACCGAGCTCATTCACATAGGCCAAGCCGTCATGGCTTACCAGGGAAAGATCGACTACTTCATCGACACGGTCTTTAACTACCCTACCTTGGCGGAATGTTATAAAGTCGCCGCGCTCGACGGCATTAACCGTTTGCCGAGGCCCTGGCCCCAGCAGACGAGAGAAATGAAAGGTGAAACGTGAAACGGTTAGAGGAGCGAACCGACACATTGGAATAGCTACGTTGGTACAATCGTCACTTCCACTTATCTGAGATCTTGCATCATACGTCTTACGTTTTACCTTTCACGGTTTACACCTAACTGGGAGAAAGCCCATGTCATTTTCCGACCATTTGCGTAAGCTGGCCCAACCGATCTGGAACGCGCAGCTCACCCATCCGTTCGTCGTGGCGTTGGGCAATGGGACCTTGCCGGAACGCATATTCAAGTACTACATCCTGCAAGACGCAAGGTTTCTCGGCGACCTCGCCCGTGTGTTTTCTGCCGGAGCGCTGAAAGCGCCGGATTCAGAATCGGCCCTGCGGTTAACGAAACTCGCCGAGGAAACCATTGTCGTCGAACGCAGTCTCCACGAAGGGTACGGGTCACGGTGGAGGATGAGCGCTAAACAGATGTCGTCCATGCCGATGGCGCCGACGAACTACGCCTACACCAGGCATATGCTCACCGTCGCCCATACAGGTTCGGCAGTAGAGATCACCGTCGTCGCCCTTCCCTGCGCCTGGATCTACTGCATCATTGGGCAGCATCTATTGAAAGATGGCCCGCCGAAGAAGAATCACCCTTATCGGGACTGGCTCATGCTCTACGCATCTCCAGAATTCGCCAAGGTGCAGCGCTGGATGCGCAAGAAAGTGGACCAGTGGGCCAAGACAGCGGGCACAGAAGAAAAGCTGCGGATGGAAGAATCGTTCGTCATTAGCTCACGGTATGAGTGGATGTTTTGGGAAATGGCGTGGAACGAGGAAGAGTGGCCGGTGTAAGAGGGCGGGCCAGGGCAGGGAGGCTCTCTCCGCTCGCAGCCACAGAGCGCCGTTGACCGCTCTAGGCTTCGCCTCCTCTTGGCGCCGAAAACTTGCCACACCACTTGCTTACAAAGGTGTGGCTTCGGACATTCGTCGCCACCGCCACAGGCGGTCGCTTTGGCTCAGCAAGAGCGGCAGCCCAACGGCGCTCTGATAACGCTCCGAGAGCCTCCCAGCCCTGGCCCTAAAATAGGACACCGGCCGAAAAGGAGAGAAAATGAAGAAAGGTCGGGACCCTCAGGTCAGCGCCACCCGTCAAGTCACGACTGGCCGCTTAGAGAAAATGAGGTAGTCGGTGGGAGAAAAATCGTACACCAGAGCGTTAGGAGAGGACGCTAGAAAAAGGCACTTCCACAAGACCGAACGTGGCAAAGTGATCAATTTCGCAGTTCAGCTGGAAGTGAAAGTGGGTGGCGTCTGGCAACCTGTGATACGTTATGATTGTGCTCATGACTTTTCTCACATAGACCGTTACAATATACACGGCGAGCAAGAAAAAGAAGCGCTTCAACTTTCATATGCTGAAAGTCTGACCTTGGCTGACGACGATATTGACCTGAACTGGGAAACGTACAAGGCAAAATTCTTGGAGGGAGAGCTTCCATGAATACTAATGAAAAGCGAAACAGCCTGTTGGGGATGGAGTTCGATCGGTATCTCAGAGAGCATCCGGAGTTTACCGACAAAATCCCCGATAATGCCCAAGTCATTCTGCTCCTCGAAGGGGATGAGGAATTTAACAAGTGGAGTGCGCGCATCGGCAAAGAGCAAGCCGCTCAGGATCAGCCTCTTCTCTACGTGACCATCAAGAAGCTCGCCCCGGCCCATTCACGTATTGAGGAGCTGAGCCTCTCGGCTGGGTAATCTCCTTGGCCCGCAAATCACCAGCGATCTCAAACACGCGCAAAGACGTGGCAGATTCGCTCTTCGAGTCAGATCCCCGATTCATCGCCCGCATCGAGTCGTTACGGCGACACTATCAACGTGAAGGCGGCACTTCTATTGGCGACGTTCGGAAAGAGTTGCGCCTGCCCAAAAGGCAGCGGCGAAAAAAGTAGGGGTGCGGGCGGTGTGAGTCGACGGGTCCTGTCGCTGACCAAGCCCGTCCGTCCTCGCACCCCGCCCGGTGTAGGGACCCCGCTGCGGGCGGACGGGCGCCCAGGTCAGCGCCACCCGTCAAGTCACGACGTGCCAGATTGGAAAGAGACAAAAGACGGGAGCAGATGAATGGGCAAACTGTCTCGTGTGCTCGCAGAGCCCCCACGATGAAACTGTGGTCGCTCGATGCGCGCAGTTCGAGACAATCCTGCCCCTCGCCCTAAAGACGAGATCGACCACAGGGATGGGGAGAGAAAGGGAGGGGGCTCGTTGGACGCACGCAGTCTGGCCCCGCCCTGCCACCCGCCCTAAGAAAATCACCGGCCACCAGAGGGCGAGAGAGGAAGAAAGATACAAAAGGTCAGCGGCACTCTTCAATACACAACGGGCCGGACTGACAGGACAAAAAGCGAGCAGACTTGGTGGATGCCTCTAGTCTCAATGAAGCCCGACAAGTCATTTCACATTCAGCCGCGCAAGAATAATTTGGGAAACTAGAATAAGGACTTCCACGTCGTCTAGATTCCTGAACGTCATTCAACCGCGGAATCTAAGAGTTTCATGGACGAGAAATTATGTTCGTCTCTACCCCTCCATGGAGGACCAAGCATGAAACGTGCAGCGTTACTCTATTTGTTGCTGGTGGTTTTGCTATCGAACGCTGGGTGCTCAACTAGCACCTTGTATGTCACATACCTTTCGCATCCTCCTGGGGCCGCTCTCTACGAAGGCAATCGGGCTTTTGGATACAGCCCGCTAACTCTCGAGTACAACATTACGCAAGAAGACAGGCAGCGGGGGTATAAGGTCCTTCGAGGGTTGACCGTCCGGTGGGTAAGCGGTGCCAGTGCAACTGTGCCTTCCATACAAGCCAATTTGAATAATGGGACAAATCAGCAGTTTTCCTTCCTGCGACCCGAAGGAGTCACAGGCCTTCAAATCGACGTCCAATTTGCACTAGACATTGAAAGGAATAGGATCCTACAGCAGCAGGTCGAGGCCCAGAGAGACCAAGCCTTCTGGCAAATGTATAATGCCATCATGATCCAGAACCAACTATCACAACCGCGTACGTGCTCATCGTATGTTGTGGGGGATACCGTACAAACGCAGTGTCAGTAAATATTCACGGGCAGACCGCAATTTCTATATTCGTTGGATACATGCCGCAGCCAATAACTTCATCCTAATAAGCTTCTTGCCTTAGCTTGTTAAAAGTAGGAACGAACTGTGGCCCGATTCATCGCGATTCCAGTAACTAAAGGTGACGCTTTCTATCTCGATCAAGACAATTTGTCGGTGCTCGTCGATGGTGGCCAAAGCCGTTCTGGGTTCGCAAGTACCTTCGAGACTACGACAAGAGCAGATGGAGTAAACGTAGTCGTATGCACTCACAACGATGCGGATCACGCGAATGGAATCCTTGGTTTTCTTGAGGCCGGACTGAGATGCGAGGAGATATGGTTGCCAGCACGCTGGCTTAGTGTGTTGCCAGATGTGCTCAATCCATTCGTCCACGTATTCTTAAAACTTGCAGAAGACGCTGCACAGGCCGAGGTGCCTTCGGACATGGAACAACGATGGTCCGGCATCCATCCCATCGAAGCATACGCAGACCACCTGCATGAACGGTTAGACGAAGTCCCAGTGAGTAAAGACTGTCCACAGCTTGGGAAGGACGGATGGCCAGAGTCATATTTCCGCCTATTCGAGGAAGCCGAACCCTGGCAAATGGCCCCATTTGTTTCGCTGTGGCCATCCGGGGACGGGCCATGGGCAAACCTTACTTACTGCGTTTACCCAACGCTTAGGCCACGCGCCGTGCAACTATTATGGTCGGTTATCGAAGCGGCCCATCGTATTCGGGCCATCGCCATTGAGGCCTTCCATCGCGGCATTCCAGTTCGGTGGTTCGAATTCAACGCCACGAAGCCCTCAGGTGGTTTAGCAACACTCCAACCTGTCAATGCTCAAGCCATTGCGCGAGTGCGTCCACTTGTTGGTCGACTGCTGGATTATCTAGCCTTGACGGTATCGAACAGGGAAAGTCTCGTCTTCTGGTCATCCCCGGCAGACGACCGCCCCGGAGTTCTGTTTAGTGCCGATTCGGATCTTTCACAGTTAAATCTTCCGCGTCAGCTTCTAAATGCTATTGCAACCTCACCACATCATGGTTCTCAGGACAACGCTAAGGCCTACGCAGAAGTAGGCAAGGCGGCTGGACAGGACGCTTCATCGATTACTTGGGTTCGTAGCGATTGCAGATACCGTAGTCGTCCCTGCCACAGTTATCTCAGCCTTTCGTCGTCTCGACGTCTCTGTACAATTTGTCGACTCGGTGGAAACATGTGGTCCCCAAAGCAGGCCGTACGTCTCTTCTCGACGGGAGGCTTCTGGGTGCCTCAGCCTCCAACTGCCACATGTTCGTGTCAATAAGTGAGTTCTGGTAGACAAAAGGAGCAGGAATCATTCCATCGTTCAAATCTTTCCCTAACAAGATTCATTCTAGAGTATGACTGCCAGTCTGCTGGTTTCCATTAGACTCATCAGAGAACGCTGAAGTGAAAAGAAAACATATCTGGTTCAATCTTGGTGGGTTGGGTGTTCTGGTTACCTTGCTTGGAATTGTCTACTTGCAGCACACGGATGTGCGGGCGGTGCCGGGGCTGTCAGATCAGGGCTCAAGACGGAGGAGGCGAGCGGCGTGATGGACTGCAATGATATGGATCTCTTCACGAACGAGACGGTATACGACTCGATAGGAGCCTTGGATCACTTCGCGCACGGTGGGGTCATTGATCTCGGGAACGACACGGCCAGACTGGGGTAACGCGGGCAGGCGTTCAACGGACGCTGTCAATCGTTGTATGACAAGATCGGCATAGTGGGGAGAATCCTGCGCAATGAACTGCTTAATCGACTGGACATCCTCGATCGCTCTGCGGGTCCAGATCAGCGGGGTCATCTACGGATCTGACGAACGGCCTCGGCGTGGGGAATCGTCTCTCCAGCATCAGATTGACGAAGGCCTTCCTCGACTTTTGCCAGGAAGCAGAGCCGTTCGATCGCATCCTCAAGAGTGGCGGTATCAGGAAGCCGCTCCACAACCTGAAGGATCTTTTGCTTGACTGTTTCAGTGGCCATCGCGATCACCTCATTCGTTTGGTACTCTAAGACACTTTCGGTTGGGCGTCAACTCAGCTATCCGGCAATGCCGGCCATGAGAATTCTCCTGCTGGACAGGCCTGGGCTACCGAGTATAATCTGCGAGGCTGAGCAGTACTGATTCAGGAGCACTCATGACATTGAAGCAGGTCTTGACGATTGCTGGTTCGGATTCTGGTGGAGGTGCGGGGATTCAGGCCGATATCAAAGCCATGTCGGCCAACGGCGTGTTTGCCATGTCGGTGATTACTGCCGTCACTGCGCAGAATACGGAAGAGGTCACCGACGTCTTCGAGTTGCCGACCTCGATCATCGCGGCGCAAATCGATGCGGTGTTCGACGATTTCGATGTCGCAGCGGTGAAAACCGGGATGCTGTCCTCGGCGGCGATCGTCGAGGTCGTCGCCAGATTGCTGAAACCTCAGCATGTGGTAAATCTCGTGGTGGATCCGGTCATGATCTCGAAGACCGGCCATGTGCTGCTCAAACCGGAGGCGATCGAAGCCGTGAAGACACAACTCTTCCCCTTGGCGTTGCTCGTCACGCCGAACATCCATGAGGCCCAGCAACTGTCCGGCATGGAGATCAAAACGCTCGCCGACGCACGCCGCGCCGCCAAAGTCATTCACGGGTTCGGCTGCAAGCATGTGTTGATCAAGGGCGGCCATTTGCCGGCGGAACGAGCCACCGATCTGCTTTATGACGGTCGGTTCTTCAATGTGTTCAAGGGAGAATTCATCGATACGCCCCACACGCATGGCACCGGCTGTACGTTCGCCTCGGCAATCGCGGCCCATCTCGCACGAGGCAAGTCCATGAACGACGCCGTACAGACAGCCAAGACCTATCTCACCCAGACCATTCGCCATAGCCTGGCAATCGGTCACGGAACTGGTCCTACCAATCATTTCTATTTTCTCCAGGCTTAGCCGGATTCTCCAAAAGGCCACCCTTTTGTCCGACATCCATAAAGCGTCGTTCGCCCGGAAGTGGAGTTGCTGGATTCTAGTTTGAGGTTTCAGATTGTCAGGGACTATCCTCTGAAAACTTGAAACTAAATACTTGTAACCAGAAACGGTTGAACGAGATAAACTTCACGGGTATCGAGAACATTGCGAACGGACTGATTTCAGCATCCTGCTATAGCATGGGAACTCCATGGGTCGTTTCGACTTCTGCCCCCTGACTTTTCTGATCACAGGATTTTGCTGGCTTCTGCTTTCCTTGCTGGTGGGGTTGGCCATCCTGATTGGATTGGTCCATGGCACGCCGCTGCCCTCTTGGTTGAGATTGGTCCATGTGCATGCCGCCCTCCTTGGTGGTATCCTGCAGCTCATGATCGGCGGGCTGCTTGCTTCACTGTCGGCCGCCTCTCAGAGAGACGGAACCCACTCGGACTCCTATGTTGGGTTGTTCATAGCCTTAAACGTCGCTACAGTCGGGCTGCTCGTTGGATTCGGATTTGGGAACCTGACGATCGTCGGCGTGGCCGGGATTGTCGTGATTGGAGCAGTCGCCTCAATTGCCATGGCCGCCTGGCAGTACACGAGGCAAAGTCTCACTCAGCCGGCTAGTTCTTCCTGGTTATATCGATTCTCACTCATCTCCTTGCTCGGTGGATTGCTGATTGGCGTCGCGATGGCCTTTCGATTCATGCCGGAATACTCTGCCCATGCGCGGCTCCTTCATCTGCATCTGATTCTTCTTGGATTTGTCACGATGGCGATAATCGGCGCCACGCATCACCTCGTGCCGATTGTCTTGAATGTCGAACTCTACAGTCCGAGACTCGCTCGCCTCGTGACGGTAATGCTGCCCGCCGGCATCGCCATCTTGATCGGAGGGTTTATCACTTCGTCCTTGCGCCTTGAACTCGCGATCGGAGGGTTGCTCGTCCTCAGCATCTGCCTCTACGCCTACAACCTGCTGCGCACCTGGGTGGGCTCTGGCCATCCGGGAAATGCCGCCTCCGATCACCTCCTGATCGCGACGTTTTTCCTGGTCCTCATGATGATCATGGGCGTGCTCGTCGGAGCCAACTTCCTCCCACCACTGCCGGTACTGCCATTCGGATCATTGCACCTAGCAGCCTATACCCATATGGCCTTGATCGGGTTTATCTTGCAGACGGTCTTGGGGATCTTGTCCCATGGCATTCCTGAGGTACTGGCGACCAGCCGAATTCCGAGCAGGAAAAAACAGGGGCCCTATCGAGATCAACTCGCAGCCATCATGGACCGGTGGCGAGCCGCTCAGCTGATAGGATTGAGCTTGGGGACGATGGGATTCGGCATACTTGCAGCGATGACTTGGAACTTCCCTCTCAGTTCGCTCTCCATTCAGATCGCGACCTGGATCACCATCGGCCTGCTCCTTGGTAGCCTGACCCTCTTTACAGCGAAACTCGCCTGGGCATTGGGGGTTCGTCCCCCGGAATAATAGTTGACTTCACCCCCCACCATAATCAAAGGCCATCCCATGGAAAAGGCCCTGACATTTCATGATCGCCATGGCCATAGCATTGCCGCGATGCTGACCACGCCAAACGGACCAACGACGCGTCTCGCCGTGCTGTGTCATGGATTTCTCTCCAGCAAGAACAGTACGACCAACAAGACCTTGACCCGCCTCCTCAATGAACTGGGCCTGGCGACCTTTCGGTTCGATTATTTCGGCCATGGAGATAGTGACGGACCGTTCGAAGAGATCACGTCAACCCTGGCCGTGCATCAAACCCAAGCCGCATTGGATCTGGTGACCGCCAGGGGATATGACCGAATCGGGCTCGTCGGCTCAAGCTTTGGAGGGCTCGTCGCCATCCTCACGGCAGCCCAGCGTCGCGATATCGTCTGCTTGGCCCTCAAATGTCCTGTGGTGGACTTTGCGGAAGAGCTTCGCTTAACTTTCGGGCCTGAAGAGTTGGCACGGTGGCAAGCCACGGACACGATTCCGAACATCATGGGAGGGCCAGATCGCGTCCGTTTGCGGTATGACTTTTACGAAGACTGCCTCAGGCAGATTGCTTATGGGCCGGCTGAACGAATCACCGTGCCCACACTGATTGTCCAGGGTGAGCAGGATGAATGTGTCCCCCTCCATCAAAGCCTGCGATTGCGTAACGCGCTGGGAGGTCCAAAGAAACTAGATCTCCTGCCAGGAGCCGATCACCAATTCACTCGGGGGGAGGATTTTCACCAGATGACCACATCGATCAGCGATTGGCTTGGTACCCATCTCACCGCAAAGACCTAGTAGGCTGCCTCGCTGCCTCCTCTCATAATTCCGATCAGATGCGGCTTCGCTTCCCGCTCACTGCATGAAGATCTCACCTAACTTCATGGTTGCTCGATGTCTGACAATTGGTACACCCGGTGGAGTAAAAATCGAAAATTTTCTGGCGTACCACGCAAGTCCACGAGACAATGCAGAGGAATCACAGACAGACATCCGACATACACATGGCGTAGTCGTCTCCATCTGAGTGAGTATCGTATGGCCTGCCAGGAATGGGTCTCATGACAGATATCATGACGCACTGGTTCCAGCTTGCCGTCCTTGCGGCAATACTATTCCTGGGCCTGCAATCTGTAGCGACGCCTACGATCATCTCAGCTGCAGAACAAGAGATGCCACGCCGTCATAGCTTGATTCACCGTTCAACCGTTGGATCCGCTGCTCTGCCTACCACGACTCAAGGGGCTATACTCCAACCTTCCAGCGATGAGCCAACTCGCACCACGAGCCCGATCGGGCCACCAAAATCTTCGGTTTCTCTACCGACCATGCCATTGACGCATCATCGAACATTGGCTAAGCGTCCGGCCATTGCTTCAACAAACGTTCCTGCGGCCTCATCCCAGACACTCCGTGCAGCACCGACATCGAGTGTTGCAGCCGGGCAGGTCACACAGACGACAGCCGATACCGCCAAGAGCACAACCCCCACTGCACCGGCGCCTATCACGAAATCGTCTGGCGCGCCGCTACCAGCAGTGGCCTCGACCGGCTCTGTTGCGGTCGCTCCGACCGCTTCAACTCCGTTCGCCGGAACAGCAGGCGTTCGCCCTGTGGCCTCAGCAGGAAGCGGCTCAGCTCCCTCGTATAGCGGTTCGCGATCAGCGTCGAACTTGCTCCAGAACTCTGCGATCGCGAGATTGTTGCAACCCCCGACCACTGTTGTGATTACACTTCCGTCACTCCCACCGTCCTCGACTCCTCCATTGACACCTCCTCCTCCCAGCCCATCGACAGGGAACGTGACACTCACATGGACGGCGAATGGGGAACCTGATCTAGCGGGCTACAAAGTCTACGTTGGCACGGCTTCGGGCACCTATGATGCTCCTGGATCGGCCTTCGTGACAGGAAAAGTCACGAGCTACACCGTCTCCAATCTTCCGAAGGGCCAGACCTACTTTTTCGCCCTTTCCGCTTACGATAGCGCCGGCAACGAAAGCACGCTCTCATCTGAAGTCAGCAAGAGCCTCTTCTAGCGGCTGCTGAAAAAGGGGGCAGGGGAGCCGCCAGGTGCCCTTCTTGCTCGCAGAACGCGCACGATGAAAGTGGTGGAATGACACCCGTGCTGATCCCTTGCTCCCGGAGCGCGCACGATAAGAATGTGCTCGCTCGACGGCCGCAGTGGGACCAACACGGGTGCCATTCCAAAAGAGAGATGCGAGCAAGCTTGGATGGATCAT
>Ga0187894_10001324_pt1 | contig 32007 bp, 28 predicted proteins | sample GBC1701081metaG_FD_136650 | JGI IMG/M metagenome (GOLD analysis project Ga0187894, IMG submission 136650) | White microbial mat communities from a lava cave in the Kipuka Kanohina Cave System on the Island of Hawaii, USA - GBC170108-1 metaG ...
TATCGAAGACGAGGAGGAGTTTGACGAAGACAAATACTTTAAGAAAGATGGAAATTAAGCCCCGGTAAGTCGGGGCTTTTTTATTTTCCTATTTTTACGAATAAATAACGATTACTGAATTATGAGCTACCGCATCGAAAAAGATACCATGGGCGAAGTGCAGGTTCCCGCTGATAAATACTGGGGTGCACAAACCGAGCGTTCACGAAACAATTTTAAAATCGGGCCGGAAGCCAGCATGCCAAAAGAAATTATTTATGCGTTTGGGTATTTGAAAAAAGCTGCTGCTATAGCCAACCATGAGTTGGGTGCCCTGACTGCCGATAAGAAGGATTTGATTAGCAAAGCTTGCGATGAAATTATTGCCGGCAAACTCGATGATCAATTTCCCTTGGTAATCTGGCAGACCGGTTCAGGCACACAGAGCAACATGAATGTGAATGAAGTGGTGGCGTATCGTGCCCATGTTGCGAGCGGTGGAAAATTAACAGACGAGAAAAAAGTTCTTCATCCCAACGATGATGTAAACAAATCACAATCATCAAACGACACTTTCCCAACCGCCATGCACATTGCTGCCTATAAGCAAGTGATGGAGGTCACGCTTCCGGGAATGAAAAAGCTGAGAGACACTCTTTCAAAAAAAGTTACTGACTATAAAAATATTGTAAAAACGGGTCGCACACATTTCATGGATGCCACACCGCTTACACTGGGTCAGGAGTTTTCAGGTTATGTGCAGCAAATTGATAGCAGTATGCGCGCGATCAAGAATGCGCTGGAAGCTGTTAGCGAATTGGCGCTTGGTGGTACTGCAGTCGGAACAGGGTTGAATGCCCCAAAAGGATACGATGTGTTGGTTGCAAAGAAAATTGCTGAACTCACAGGCTACCCCTTTGTTACAGCGCCCAATAAATTTGAAGCGCTTGCCGCACATGATGCGATGGTTGAATTATCCGGTGCGTTAAAGAGATCAGCGGTTTCGCTGATGAAAATAGCAAACGATATCCGCATGCTCAGCTCTGGCCCACGCAGCGGTATTGGTGAAATTATAATTCCGGATAATGAACCGGGTTCCTCCATCATGCCGGGCAAAGTAAACCCTACGCAACCAGAGGCATTATCAATGGTGTGTGCCCAGGTGATTGGAAATGATGTGGCCGTATCTTTTGGCGGAGCAACGGGTCATTTTGAGTTAAATGTTTTCAAGCCTGTCATAGCCTCAAACGTATTACAAAGTGCACGCTTGATTGGTGATGCTTGTGTATCATTCAATGATAAATGTGCTGAAGGTATTGAACCTAACTTGCCTGTTATTAAGCAACACATGGAGAACTCATTGATGCTGGTAACAGCACTTAACACCCATATTGGGTATGAGAATGCAGCCAAGATTGCCAAGAAAGCACACAAAGAGAACAAGACCTTGCGCGAAGCGGCAGTTGAGTTGGGCTTGCTAACATCTGCTCAATTTGATGAGTGGGTAAGGCCTGAAAAGATGGTTGGTAGCCTTTAAAAATAGGATTTTCGAAATATTTTGTACTTTTAATTAAGATTTAAACCATAACCGAATGAAAAAACTAACACTACTTTTCTGTCTGGTTTTACTTTTTGCGGGCACTCAAACATTTGCCCAGCTCTCCAAGCAAGAGAAAAAAGAGTGGAAAAAGAAAGCCAAAGAATTTAAAGGCAACCCGGAAGCACTGAAGCAACTTACAGAAGAAAAACAAGCTGCAGATGGACAGGTTTCTACCCTGACTGCTCAGGTAAAACAATTGCAAAGCAGCAATAGCGATAAAGATGCGCGTATTGCCGAGTTGGAAGATCAACTTTCACAATCGCGAGGCGAGCTAAGTGCAGCCCGTGCTGAGATTGCCCAACTCAAACAATCTCCACCTGCCGCGACAATTAACCCAATGGATTTTTCTAAGGGTGTTGTTTTTAAAGTGCAGATCGGTGCTTTCAAAAACAAAGACCTGTCGAAGTACTTCGACAACAATCCAAACTTTGGTGGAGAGGCTGCCGAGAAAGGAGATCAAAAACTGACGATCGGAGTTTTCCGCGATTATTGGGAAGCCGATACATTTAAAAAATACATGCGTGATATGGGCGTGAAAGATGCCTGGATTGTTCCGTACCGTGATGGACAGCGTGTAGAAATTAAAGATGTGCTGGAAGGTGTTGTTGGGGATAAGCCTCCTGTAAAACCAGAGGAAACAAATTAACCAACACATTAAATTATAAAGAGAAGAACCCCGGCATATCGGGGTTCTTTTTTGTATGCTTACGATTCGTCTTACTTTTGCCACATGAAACGAATAGCGGGTATACTGGGGCTGGTGTTTGTGGTTTCTTCTGGTCACGCCCAAATCCATGTGAGTAAGTTGATTATTAAAGCAAATCAAAAATATACGTTTGACGAGTCCGATATTATTGTAGCAGATACATTAATCATGGAAGACTCTTCCGCTATTATGTTGAATCGACTTAGGAAGGAAAATTACCTCCACACTAAAGTAGCGCTCATCGGTAACTACTGCACCATTGACGGGAGTGGCATACATGGAAACCCGGGCAGACCGGGCAGATCGGGAGACTCACCGGTTGGTCCGTGTAAAAGCGGTACCAATGGCACACATGGCGGAAGCGGTCTTGACGGAACAGCGGGTGTAAATCTTTTTCTTTATCTTGAAAAGGTGACCATGAAGGGATCATTAACAATTGACCTGCACGGAGGTGATGGTGGAAAAGGTGGAAAGGGCGGAGAAGGAGGCAGTGGCACATCCGGAACGGTACATTGTAAAGCTGGAGATGGTGGTTTAGGAGGGAATGCCGGACATGGGGCAAATGGTGGAAATGGCGGATCGCTTACTATCCATTGTTCTGAGAACGTGAAGGAACTGCTAAATAAAAATTTGAGAACTGAAAATTACGGAGGCAGGTTTGGAAAAGGAGGAAGAGGAGGATACCCCGGATCTGCCGGATTAGGACCCAACAGAAAAAACGGAAAACAAGGGATGCCCGGTGTTGAAGGGACTGACGGTAAAGTTGGAAATAATGGGAATGTTATCATAGTACAGAATTGAGAATGGAAAGACGATGGATATACAAGGAGATTCCCACGCAGGACAGCATAAAGAGACTCTCGACTGAGATAAATATTAATGCGCACCTGGCTGCTGTTTTACTACAGCGGGGCATCGAAGATTTTTCATCCGCTAAAGATTTTTTCCGCCCTTCGCTTGATCATCTGCATGATCCTTTTTTGATGAAGGATATGCATCGCGCAGTTGACAGGCTGAAAGCAGCCATTGACGCTCAGGAAAAAATTCTTGTCTACGGAGACTATGATGTAGATGGCACTACTGCTGTATCATTGGTATATAGTTACCTGAATCGGTTTTATCCACACTGCGAAATTTATATCCCCGACCGGAACAAAGAAGGATACGGAGTATCACAAGCGGGAGTGGAGTGGGCTGAAGAAAACGGGTATACACTCATCATCGCGTTAGATTGTGGCATCAAAGCTTCCGACATGGTGGTGCTGGCCGATCATAAGGGCATTGATTTCATCATCTGTGATCACCACCTGCCCGATGAAAAAATTCCAAATGCGGTAGCGGTGCTTGATCCCAAGCAAAAAGATTGTAAGTATCCGTATACAGAATTGAGCGGGTGTGGATTGGGGTTTAAACTTGTTCAGGCATTTGCACGACAACATCGCAAGGAAGAAGAAGTGTTTGAGTTTCTTGATCTGGTAGCCGTAAGCATTGCCTCCGACATTGTGCCGATTACAGGAGAGAATAGGATATTGGCTCATTTCGGATTGAAAAAGCTGAACGAAAATCCGGTGCCCGGACTAAAAGCACTGAAAGAAATCTCGCAACTTAGAAATGAATTAGATGTGTCAGGTATTGTATTTACACTTGGCCCGCGCATTAATGCTGCAGGCCGGGTGGCACATGCCAGTGCGGCTGTTGAACTGCTCATTTCGCACTCGGAGGTAGAGGCGTTGCAATTGGCAGAGAAAATAAACCTGAAAAATAATTTGCGAAGGGAGTTTGATATAAATACAACAGAGGAGGCCCTTGCCATGATTGACAGCAATGAAAACCTGCGCCAGGCAAAGTCGACAGTTTTGTTTAAAAATACATGGCACAAAGGAGTAATTGGCATAGTTGCTGCTCGGTGTATTGAAAAATATTATCGCCCAACCGTGATCCTGACAGAATCAAACGATAAAATAACCGGCTCTGCCCGCAGCGTAAATGGTTTCGACTTATATGAAGCAATTCTTAGCTGTGGTGATTTGCTTGAGAAATTCGGGGGACATAAATACGCTGCAGGTCTCACCATGGAAAAAGGAAACCTCGAAGCCTTTCAGCAGCGATTTGAAGAAGTTGTTTCGGCACGCATCACATCCGATATGTTAACACCCTGCGTTGAAATTGATATCCCATTATCGTTCGATGCAATAACACCGAAATTTATTAACGTATTGAAACAAATGGCGCCCTTTGGTCCTGAAAATCAAAAACCTGTTTTTGAATCTAAGAATGTATATGTGATGAACGCATTATCGAATTTTAAAGACAGGCACGTAAAGTTTCTTGCGGCACAGGAAGGCAGCGGGAATGTTTTTCAGGCTGTGGCTTTTGATTTGGCTGAATACTACGATAAACTCGCTACTGGCGACAGTTTCAGAATGACGTTTACAGTAGAAGAAAATCAGTATAACGGAAATACAACCGTTCAGCTTCGGGTTAAGGATATTAAATTTGATTAACGCACCTTTGCATCATGATTCTGAGAGCCGAAAACCTTGTTAAAAAATATAAAACGCGTACCGTAGTCAATAATGTATCGGTGCAAGTGGAGCAAGGTGAAATTGTTGGGCTGCTTGGCCCGAATGGGGCGGGCAAGACAACAACCTTTTACATGACCGTTGGCCTGATCAAACCCAACGAAGGAAAAATTTTTCTGGGGGATGAAGAAATCACTCCCTTGCCCATGTATCAACGAGCAAAAAAAGGAATCGGATACCTGGCGCAGGAAGCATCTGTTTTCCGTAAGCTTACGGTAGAAGAGAATATTTTGGCAGTACTTGAAATGCGTGATTTCACAAAACAACAACGTAAAGAAAGGGTGGACCAACTGCTGGAGGAATTCAGTTTGCAGAAAGTAAGAAAGAATTTAGGCATGTCCCTCTCGGGTGGAGAACGAAGAAGAACCGAGATTGCAAGAGCATTGGCGGTTGATCCGAAATTTGTTTTACTTGATGAACCCTTTGCCGGAGTAGACCCTATTGCCGTGGAGGAAATTCAAACAATTGTTTCGCGACTTAAAAATAAAAACATAGGTATTCTCATTACCGATCATAATGTGGATGAAACCCTCTCCATTACCGACCGTGCTTACCTGATGGTGGATGGGAAATTATTTAAGTCTGGCACGGCCGATGAGTTGGCCAACGATCCACAGGTACGCAAGGTTTACCTCGGTCAAAACTTCGAACTACGCAGAGCGAAGATCAGCACACAGGATGGCTATCTTTAAAACTTACTTCAACACCACGTATTGAACCAAGTTTTGTAATTTGAAATTCGTATTTTGGAACTTGCCTGGTTTCAAACTCAATGGGATTAATTAACTCTATACTCACCTGGGTAATGAAGAAACGGATCCACCAGATCGAGCTCTTCATGAAATACCCGCACGAAGTTCAGGATGAACTTTTAAAAAAGCTGCTGCAGTCAGCGCGGGGTACCGAGTTTGGGAAAAAATATGATTTTACTTCTATTGATCAGTACAATCAATATCACGAACGAGTCCCTATCTCAACGTACGAGCAATTGTTTCCGTACATCGAACGGTTGATGCGGGGAGAACAAAATATTTTGTGGCCTTCCGAAATTAAGTGGTTTTCAAAATCATCCGGAACAACAAATGCCCGAAGCAAATTTATACCTGTATCGCCCGAAGCGTTGGAAGACTGTCATTTCAAAGGAGGTAAAGACATGCTTTCGATTTATGTAAACAATCACCCGGATACTAAAATTTTCGATGGTAAAGGATTGGCATTAGGGGGCAGTTATCAGCTCAATGAAAACGATCCTTCTTCTACTTCCTACTATGGAGATGTTTCAGCGGTGATCATGCAAAATCTTCCTCAGTGGGCTGAGTTTATCCGCACACCAAGTCTGGATACAGCCATGATAAATAATTGGGAAGAAAAAATTGAAAAACTGGCGCGTGAAACCGCCACTGTGAACGTGACAAACTTAGCAGGTGTACCCACCTGGACGATACTGTTGATGCAGCGTATCGTGGCACTTCAGGGGAAGCAGAATATAACAGAGGTGTGGCCTAACCTGGAGGTATTTTTTCACGGAGCTGTTTCCTTCAAGCCGTATCAAAAGCTATTCAATACACTCATACCGGGTTCACAAATGAATTACTGGGAAACCTACAATGCAAGCGAAGGATTTTTTGGCATACAAGATCAGGTTGATTCTGAAGAGTTGTTATTGATGCTTGATTACGGAATCTTTTATGAGTTTATCCCCACGGACGAGGTTGAAAGTAAAAATCCAAAAGCGGTGCGCTTAAGCGGGGTGGAGCTTGGTAAAAATTATGCGATGGTGATCAGTACCAATGCGGGATTGTGGAGATACAACATTGGTGATACGGTCAAGTTCACATCCATAGCACCGTACAGAATAAAAATATCCGGAAGGACCAAGCACTTTATGAATGCTTTTGGGGAAGAGGTGATCGTTGAAAATGCGGAAGTGGCTGTTACGAAAGCGTGCGAGGCAACCGGTGCCATCATTGATAATTTTACAGCTGCCCCTGTGTACCTGCAAGAAGACAAAAAAGGAGGCCATGAGTGGATAGTTGAATTTAAAGTGAAGCCTCACGATCTGGCCATGTTTACACGCGTGCTGGATTCAACCTTGCGCAGCATCAATTCAGACTATGACGCGAAACGAGAACATGACCTGGCGTTGGTGGCACCAGTTGTGCACAGTGTAGAAGCGGGTACATTCTATAACTGGATGAAAAAAAGAGGAAAATTAGGCGGACAAAATAAGGTGCCTCGCCTGTCCAATTCGCGAGAGTATGTAGAAGATATTCTAACTTTGGTACAGGGTAGCCGATAGCAGTCCATGAAAAACAAGAAATCCTTTAGGGTACTGTGGAATGTCTTTCTTTTTGTGATTTGCGGAGGGTCATTGATTTACGGTTTTGTGCAGCAGCGCAGAGTAATCGACAACCGAATCCAAATGGAAAAATACCGGCAACAAATTGATAGCCTGAAGATAGAATTGGAGTTGTCAAAGAAATAGAACTTTGCAAGCATCAGGAAGAATTAAAATCGGATAGTGCGATTCTGGAAATAAATTTTTAGTAATAAAACATTAAAAATATGAACTCTAAAATAACCACGTACGTACTGGGTACACTCTTAACAGGAGCTTTGATCTTTGGATTTTATTCGAACGATCGTGTTCAAAAGCTGGAGGCCGACAAAAGAGAACTTGAAACGAAATACGAGGAAGCCCTCATTGATGCAGAGGAATCGGGTCAGAGAATAGAAAAAATGAAAGAAGAGCTGGAGAAGGCTTTACAAGATTCAGAGACTCACCGCAAAATGGCTGAAGATGCCTTGAGCGGGCTACAAAAGAAAAAGCGCTAAAACAATTCATGTCGCCCTTTCATGTTATTGCACCATCTTCCGAGCGGGTTCCCATTCTGCTCAGCGTTCCGCATAGTGGCGTTGAATTTCCGGAGGAATTAAAATCAGCTTACAGGCAAGATATCACACAAGCACCTGATGACACCGATTGGTTTGTTCATAAGCTCTATGATTTTGCCCAGGCCATGGGAATCACCCTGATTCATGCTGCGTACAGCCGGTGGGTGATAGACCTGAACCGTGATCCGGAAAGCAAACCCCTGTATTCGGATGGAAGAATTATCACCGCCCTTTGCCCTACAACTACTTTTTTTGGTGAGCCGATTTATAATGATGGGAGGAAGGAGTTAGTAGATGAGGAGGTGAGGAGGAGAGTCGAGTTATATTATAACCCCTATCATCAAAAAATTCAGGAGCTTTTAGATGAGCTGAGAAGAAAATTTGGGAAAGTTCTGTTGTGGGATTGCCATTCCATCCGACAGCAGGTTCTTACAATTCATAAAGAAAAAATTCCGGATCTCATCCTGGGAGATGCTGATGGAACCTCCGCCTCACCGGGCTTAATAGAAACAGCAATTAATAGTTTAGAGTCCGGGGGTTACGGATTTAGTCATAACTACCCTTTCAAGGGTGGTTACATTACCCGGCATTTTGGTAAGCCATCCGAAAATCAACACGCCCTGCAATTAGAGATGACGAAAGTGAATTACATGGATGAGACCGAGAAGAAATTTGATCTGCAGCGTGCTAATAAAATGCGCAAGGTACTACAGCCAACTTTAGGTAATTTGGCGGACGTTCTTTTAAAATAGTCCAATGACAAAAATTATCGAAGAGTCAAGACCGTGGTCACGCGATAAAATATCTGAGAGTCTGCTGCAAAATGCTCGTGAGTTAAGAAAGAATACAACTGAAGCTGAAAACGTTCTTTGGTCTTTTTTAAGAGGGGGAAGACTAAACGGACTAAAATTTCGGAGGCAGCAGCCAATGGAAGGGTTTGTTTTAGATTTTTATTGTGATAAAGTTAAATTGGGAATTGAAGTTGATGGTAATATTCATTCTCTGAAAGAAATTTCAGACTATGATGAGCAACGAACTTCCTTTTTAAGTGAGTTTGGAATTAGCATAATCAGATTTTCAAATAAAGAAGTTTTAAATGGGACTGAAGAGGTTTTGAATAAAATTAAGGATGAGGTTGAGAAAAAATTGTCGGGTGTTCCCTCACCCCGTCCTGCGGACACCCCTCTCCCTGGGGAGAGGGGCAGGGGTGAGGGATTGAAATACTTCCAATTCAAATCACTCCTTCAACAAAACACCTGGCTCTCTCCTGCGTATGTGGGTGTGAATGAAAATGGAACGATACAATATCTATCGGCCAGTCCCCCAACCGAATCTGCAGCGATTGAATTTGTGAATGGTTTTGCATTGCCGGGTTTTCAAAATGCACACTCACACGCTTTTCAGTATGCCATGGCCGGATTGGCAGAAAACCATTTGTCAGGCAGAGAGGATGATTTTTGGTCGTGGCGCGAGGAGATGTACAAATGCGCTTTGTCTGTTGATCCTGATCAGGCCGAAGCCATAGCCGCTATGTTGTATGCCGAACTGGTGCGACACGGATATACACATGTTGCTGAGTTTCATTATCTGCATCACGATAAAAACGGAAAGCCTTACAGCAACTTAGCGGAGATGGGTGAGCGCATGGTGGCCGCAGCTAAAACAGCAGGAATAAAAATTACGTTGGTTCCGGTTTTTTATCAAAGAGGTGGTTTCGGACAAGATCCTCAGCCCAGGCAAAAGAGATTTATTTCAAAAACCGTGGATGATTATTTTCATTTGTTGGATGATTCTGCCAACGCAATTGATAATCAGCCGCATGCGCAACTGGGGTTTAGTGTGCATTCACTTCGGGCGGTAGACTTACATGATACTGTCACAACGTATAACAATGGCCCCAAAAATATTCCGTTTCACATTCATGTTGCCGAACAAAAAAAAGAGGTAGAAGATTGTTTGGCGTATTGCAAGAAGCGGCCTATGCAATGGCTGTTGGAAAATCTAGCGGTTAATGAACGCTTTCATTTAGTTCATTCAACCCATTTGGATGATGATGAATTGAAAAAGCTGGCGGCCTCAAAAGCGAACGTAGTATTGTGCCCCTCTACCGAAGGCAACCTGGGTGACGGGATTTTCAGGATGAAAGAATATGTAAAGCTGGGTGGGCATTGGTGTATTGGCACCGATAGTCATATTGGTATAAATCCGTTCGAAGAATTTCGTATGATCGACTATCGTCAGCGATTGCTAACAAACAAGCGCAATACCGTTAACGGATATGCGGCTCAGTATTTCGTGGATGAATCTGTACAACAAGGAAGAGCAGCGATGGGAAGAACTACTTCCAATCATTTTGACATCGGGCAGCCACTGGATGCGCTTGTGATCAATGCCGGCACGCATTTACTGACGGATACATCGGAAAAAAACAGGTTAGCCACAATTGTTTATACCTCCGACTCCAGTCGCAACCTTGGTACGATTGTCAATGGAAAATGGGTGGTAAAAAATCAACACCACCTGACTGGGCATGAAATCAAGACTGCTTTTTCAAAAGCGATGAAGGAACTGGGGAACCGTTAATTTTCCTGATTTGCCTCCAACGGAAACTAAATTGGAGGTAATAAAATTATTTCCGTACTTCTCATCGCTTAACCCAAATCTCATGAAGAAATTCTCCATCCTGCTATCGGCCGTACTGATGATACTGGCTGCTTACACACATGCGCAAAAATCAAAGGCAACTCCTTCACCAGGTTCTTCTTTCAATGCCGATCTCTATAAAGGTTTGAAGTGGAGAAACATTGGGCCTTTCCGCGGTGGCAGATCAAATGCTGTTTCGGGGGTTGTTGGAAAAGAAAACGTGTACTATACCGGGTATACCGGTGGTGGCGTTTGGAAAACTGATGATGCCGGTATCAATTGGCGCAACATCTCAGATGGTTTTTTCAATACAGGATCGGTTGGCGACATCGCAGTGAGTGAATCAGATCCTAATGTGATTTATGTTGGCATGGGTGAGCATGCAGTACGCGGAGTGATGACATCCTACGGAGATGGTGTTTACAAATCAACCGATGGAGGTAAAACGTGGAAGAACATGGGCCTGGAAAAAACGCGTCATATCTCAGATGTGGTTATCCACCCCGGTAATGCAGACCTCGTATGGGTAGCGGCTCAAGGAGCCGTTCATGGCTCCAGCCCCGATCGAGGTATTTATAAATCAGTTGATGGCGGGGCAACCTGGAAAAAAGTTTTGTTTGTCGATGATAACACCGGTGCTTCTTCTATCAGTATAGACATGACGAATCCGCGTATTTTGTATGCGGCAACCTGGCAGCACAAACGATATCCCTGGAAGGTAGAAAGCGGAGGTACAGGTTGTTCCATTTGGAAATCCACTGACGGTGGCGACACATGGGCAAAAATCAATGAAGGGCTTCCAAAAGAAATTGGAAAGATTGGTGTTGCTGTCTCTCGCGCCAATCCGAATCGCGTGTTTGCCATTGTGGAGGCCGAGAAATCAAAAGCAGGTCTTTATCGCTCCGATGACGGAGGTAAAAAGTGGAATCACTTCAGCAGTGATGCCAGCATTACTTCCCGTTCGTGGTATTATATGGAAGTGTTTGCTGATCCAATAAATGCAGATGTGGTATATGTACTCAATGCGCCTATGATGAAATCCATTGATGGGGGAAAAACATTTCAGAACATCCGCGTGGGCCATGGCGATACGCACGACCTGTGGATAAACCCGAGAAATGGACAGAATATGATTTTAGGTGACGATGGAGGAGGAGAAATTTCATTCAACGGAGGCATGGGCTGGTCAACATTATACAATCAACCCACTGCCCAATTCTATCGGGTGAATGTCGACAATGTTTTTCCATTCAACGTATATGGAGGTCAGCAAGACAACTCTTCAATCGTTATTAAAAGTCGTAACAACAGTTTTGGTCTTACCGATAAAGATTGGTTTGAGGGTCCTGGTTGTGAATCTGCGTACATTGCGTTTGACCCGAATAATCCTGTACTCATGTACGGTGGATGCTATCAAGGCATTATCGATGTGTTGGATAAGCGCACCAACGAGCGCAAAGACATCATGCAGTATCCGGCAACAAATTTGGCATCCAAAGCCAAAGACATGAAATACCGGTTCAACTGGAATGCACCCATCATCGCCTCACCACATGACCCCAACACAATTTATCATGCTGCAAATGTTGTGTTCAAAACTTCAAATGGCGGAATTAATTGGGAAGTGATCAGCCCTGATTTAACACGAAATGATACCACTAAACAACAGCAAGGTGGAGGCCCCATTACCAATGAGGGTGCAGGTGGAGAAAACTACAATACTATTTATTATCTCATTGAATCGTCCCTTGAAAAGGGCGTGTTGTATTCAGGGAGTGATTGTGGCTTCTTACACATCACGAAAGACGGAGGCAAAAGTTGGCAGAATATTACCCCCAGCGGCATGCCCGAGAGCATGATCCATTCCATTGAAGTTTCTCCACACAACAAAGGCACAGCGTATATCTCCGCCTCACGTTATAAATTCAGCGATTACTCGAATATGGCTTACAAGACAACCGACTACGGAAAGACATGGACAAAAATCAGCAGCGGTGTTGATGCGGATGATTTTATAAAAGTGATTCGAGAGGATAAAAAAGTGAAAGACCTCCTCTATGCCGGAGCGGAAAGGGGTTTTTATATTTCGTTCAATGGAGGTGCAAACTGGAATAAACTTCAATTGAATCTTCCGGTAGTTCCCGTAACGGATTTAGTTGTTCAGGGAAATGACCTTGTGGCTTCTACGGCCGGTCGATCCTTTTGGATTTTAGATGACCTCAGTGCTATACAACAGGCGAAAGGAAATTTTGGAACAACTTCTGTAAAACTTTTTCAACCCAAGCAAACCGTTCGCTATCCGGCTGTGACAATTCCGGAATACCTGGGTAATATTCCGGGGTTGGGTTTGAACCCAATGGATGGCGTCATGCTCGATTATTACATCAAAGAAAAGGCCGACACGAACAAAGTAACACTTGAAATTTTTGATAACAGCGGAAAGAAAATCCGGAGCTATTTAAATAAGAAGGATGAAAACTTTAAACCCTTTCCTGGCGGCCCCCCTGCACCCGAAGTGATTCCAACTGAAGGTGGTGTAAACCGTTTTGCCTGGGATTTCAGGACCGAATCATTGCCTGAAATTCCAAACGCCTTTGTGTACGGAGATTATCGCGGCCACCGTGTAGCACCTGGTAAATACAAAGCTCGCATGACGTATAAAAATGAAACTTCAGAAGTTGAATTAGAAATTATTCAGGATCCAAATCTCAAGGTTACCGCGGGCGACTGGAGTGCCCAGCAGCAGTTTCTTGAACAAATTGAAAACCGGATTAAAGAAATTCATGAATCGGTAAATGCCATGCGCAAGGCTAAGAAGCAAATCGAAAATTATAACGAAGTACTGAAAGATCGAGCGGATGCAAAAGAAGTGGTCACCTCCGGAAAAGAGTTGATCAAGAAAATTGATAAATGGGAAGAAACCCTGGTGCAAACGAAGCAGAAAAATTTTCAGGATGTGATAAACTTCCCGAGCCAATTGAATACAGAATATTTTGCAGTGCGGGGTGTGGTGGATGTACATGACCCACGTATTACACAAGGTGCGCGCGATCGCTTTGCTGATCTGGAAAAGAAGTGGGCCGTTTATAAAGAACAAATGAACGCACTCCGTAACACCGAAGTGGCTGCGTACAATAAACTGTTCAAGGAAAAGAATATCCCTGCGGTTTTAACAAACGACTAGGCGAATGCTCAGGCCGCTTGAATCAAAAGACAATGCAGCAGTTTGCAACATCATACGAACGGTGATGCCCGAGTTTGGTGCGAGCGGCCAGGGCTTTGCCATTCATGATGTTGAAGTAGAAGATATGTATGCATTCTATACACAACCAACATGTGCCTATTTTGTATGGGATGAAAATGGTAAAATTATGGGTGGTGGTGGTGTGGCTCCTTTAGCGGGCGGAGAAGCTGATACATGCGAACTCAAGAAGATGTATTTTTTGCCCGAAGGCCGTGGCAGGGGATTGGGGCAAGTAATACTCACAGAATGCCTGAAGGCCGCCAAGGCATTAGGTTATAAATATTGCTATCTCGAGACCTTCAACACCATGACCAGCGCCATGAAGTTGTACGGGAAAAACGGCTTCAAAAAAATCTCCGGTCCCTGCGGCAACACAGGACACTTTGCTTGCGATGTGTTTTATAGGAAGGAATTGTGAGGAATTGTTTTGTTGGTGAAGAATACTAACCACCCATATTAGAGTCACGCTTCGACAGGCTCAGCGTGACAGGAAATCTGGCTCAGCGCAACAGGATGAATAAATTCCTCATTTCATCAAGTAAGTCCGACAGTTGGTAACAAAAGTTTTGAGCACAAACAACCTTTTGTCCACTTTTGAAGTCTAAAGGGCAGAAATGATATGAAAACCCTCAATTTACGCAGAATCGTTTCCTTAGCTGTTGGCATTATGGTGGCTATCTTGGTGATCATAACTACCAGCGTATTTGGCATGACCTTTTAATGGGTTGATGTTTAGGCACGCTCGTTACGTGAGCAATACAAGTCCCTCAAAAGGCGCAATTAGCCCTCCCTTTTTTACGCTAAAAACTGTTGAAAAACAGCCTGTAATATTTTTATATTGCATACCCGTAAGTTGGTTTTTATGAATGTTTACCTCATCGAAGACGATGAAATTTATGCCGAATTTGTTCAACGGTCGTTGAACAAAAATCCTGTCTATAAGATTAAAAGCTTTAAGTCGGCAGAAGAATGCCTGAAAAACGGTAACGGTTCGGCCGATGCCTACATTGTGGATTATAACCTGCCGGGAAAATCAGGCATTGATTTTTATGAGGAGATAAAGCCTCGCCTGAAAGAAGAGAACAAACTTATCATGATGAGCGCCATTGACGATGGCAACATGGTGCTGAGTTTTATCAAGAAAGGTGTACGAGATTATGTGATTAAAGATGACAATGTAATCGAATCGCTTACCGCTATCCTGGAAGGTAAGGAAGAAGACTATTATTTATTCGACTGATCAATTGTTTTCGGAATCTCTACCGAAAACACACTGCCTGCCCCCTCTGTTGTTACACACTTTATTTTTCCGCCAATCTTTTCGGCCATCGCCTGCGCAATAAACAGTCCGAGACCGGTTGAACTTTCTCCACCTGTTGGGCGTACAGAGAATTTTTGAAATTTATGAAAAAGCCGGGGTACTTCATCGGATGAAAAACCGTGGGCTTCATCCTGCACTTCAATTTTTATATAATTGACAAAGGGTGCATCAGCATGCACAGATACTTTTTTTCCAGCGGGAGAGAATTTAACAGCATTTGCAAGAAGATTATCAATGGCACGGCTCAGGCATTGTTTGTCGGTTGTAACGATCAGGTTACTTTCATACGTTAACTCAAGCTCAATATTCTTCTTACTTGCAATGGGCTTGAAATTTTTAACGCAGGTCTCTAACAAGTCGCCAGCATTAAATGTTTCCGGATGTAAATCGATGGTACGATACTCCAGGTTGCGGTAATCCACCAGGTTGCGCATCATGGCCAATCCATCGGCAATGATCAGGTGCATTTTTTCTAAATAATCTTTCTGTTCAGTTGTAAGATTAGTTGCATTCATCTGGATCAGCTGGGTCAGAGCGAATACGCGGTTGAGTGGTGAGCGAAGATCATGCGAAATAATGCTGAGCACCTGTTGCTGTTCACGCACGAGTTCTTCTACCTGTTTGGAAAGACTATCGATATCGGAAAGGTCGTTCATGAAGAAACGAAGGTAGCAAAATATTAACCGTCATTTCGAGGGAGCAGAAGAGGAAGTGTGAATAAGCGACTGAGAAATCCCCAGACTGTGGACACGAAAAGGGGACTTCTCACAATATGGTTTAAATCTTGCTGAAGATTTGCAAGGCTCGAAGTGACGGTGAAAAATTAACTATAATTTAAGCCGCACTTCACTTTGGTGATTAACGGGCACGCGGATAGGCAACCCTTTATAGGTAACACTGATAGAGCCCTTGTATTCAACTTTCAATTTCTTTCCTCCCATCATTCCAAAAATAGTGTCGAGCAAACCCAACTCCTTCATGTTCAGTTTTACTTCCAGCGGCACCTTGAATTCAGATTCGGCTGGGATGAGCAATTTTAATTCCTGGTCAATGCGACCTGATTTTTTCCCGTTCACGTGCACATCAATCGCAATCTTTCTCAATTTAATTTTAATGTTGTTGGGATTGTAAAGAATGGCTTGTGCTTTCAACGTAGGTTCAGTGTTGGCATCCACCACAATGTCGCGCACGCTGCGAAGCACAATGTCTTCTTTGGGCTTACATGAGCTTATAAAAACGAGCAGCATCAGTCCGGAAACTAAATGCCAGATGTTAAATTTTGAATTCCAGGCCATAATCGTAAGTATAGACATTCTATTTATAACTTTGTTACATGAATTCTGTTTTTGATGCAGTTGCGGATGGGTTAGCGGATCATGGATATGCAGTGGCAGATCAATTTTTAAGCCAACATGAGGTGGAGGCTATTCTTCAGACAGGAGCATTTCAATCGGGCAGCGGTGCTTTTAAAAAAGCCGGCATTGGTAATTCAAAGTCGCTGCAAATTCAGGAAGCCATCCGTGGCGATTATATTCAGTGGCTCGATAAAAAGAATTCGCCTTCATCGGTTCTGGCGTATCTGGATCGCCTGGATGAGCTGATTAAATTTTTAAACCAAACTCTTTTTTTAAGCTTAAAAGATTTTGAAGTTCATTTGACTGTGTATCCGGCCGGCTCATTTTACAAACGCCATCTTGACCAGTTTAAACAAGATGATCACCGAAAGCTTTCCGTGATCTGCTATTTAAATAAAGACTGGCAAGATGAACAAGGTGGGCAGTTGCGAATGTATTTGCCCGATCGTTCACTGGATGTATTACCGGTTGCAGGAAGGTTAGTAATCTTTCGAAGCGATCAGATTGAACACGAAGTGCTGCAGGCCACTCGTCCACGATTAAGTATTACGGGGTGGATGTTAGATCAGTTGGTGAGTTTAAAACATTTATAACTTCGCAAGATGAAAGCGTATTTTTTAAAGCTGTATCAATACAATATGTGGGCAAACAGCCGTGTTCTTAATTGTTTGCAACGCCAGCAAGTGGAAGATGAAAAAATTTTGACGTTGATGGGCCACATTGTGGCCGCACAATTTCTCTGGTTGCACCGCATACAAGGATTACCGGCACCCGATGTTAAGTTATGGGGTAATTACACACTGGATCAGCTGAAAACCATGGCTGAAGATGCCGGCAAAAAATGGTTGCGGTTTGTTGAAAGTCAGGATAATTTTAGCATGGAACTGACCTACACAAATTATGTGGGTGAACCCTACACGAATAACGTGGAGATGATCATGATTCATTTGGTGAATCACTCTTCGTACCACCGGGCTCAGATTGCCATGTTGCTGCGACAAAAGGGTCTTGAACCAATCAATACGGATTTTATCACGTACGATCGTGTGATTCGGGGACAGTGGAAGGAATAGAGACCGTCATTTCGAACGAGGGACGAGTGAGAAATCCCAAGTTGGAGAGCACGAAAGGGGACTTCTCGCAAATGACTTAAAGCTGTGCTGAAAAATTTTCTTGCTCGAAGTGACGATTAATTTTTATAGAACCTAAAACTCGTTTATTTATGAAAAAGATTTATGTACTCTTCACGTGCATGCTGTTGGCAGCCCTTGCCGTTGCGCAGGATGGAATTACAATTTGTCATACACCGGCAACAGAAAAATTTGCCCTGTTTGCTTCTAACAGGAAATTTAATTCAGATCATTCTATGCCTCGGGCGTATATGCACCATAGTACAGAAGGCGGAAAAATGATTATGTTGAAATGCCCGGATGGCTCAACCGCAAACGCGTACCTGATTGAAGCCAGGAAAAAAACGAATAACTGGATTGTTGTTTTTCAGGAATGGTAGGGCCTGAATGATAACGTGAAAAGACAATCGGAGGAATTGTATAAAGATTTGGGAAATGTGAATGTGATCGCGTTAGACATGTATGACGGAAAGCTGGCGACCACAAAAGAAGATGCCGGCAAATACATGAGTGAATATAAAGCAGAGCGCGGTATGCAAATTATTTTAGGGGCTCAGAATTTTGCGGGTAAAGATGCGAAAATCGGTACGGTAGGCTGGTGTTTTGGAGGAGGACTTTCCCTGCAAGCCTCGTTAGCATATGGTAAGCAGGCAGCAGCGTGCGTAGTATATTACGGAATGCCAGAAGAAAATATCGATCGGTTAAAAACCCTGAACACGGATGTCTTGGGAATTTTCGGTACAAAAGACGGATGGATTAATGCGGATGTTGTTAAAAAATTTGAAGCGAACATGAAAGCTGCAGGTAAAAACCTGACCGTGAAAAATTATGAAGCCGAGCATGCATTTGCCAACCCGAGCAACCCGTTGGGAACCTTTGATGAAACTGCTTATAAAGATTCATACAAGCAGACAGTAGAGTTCTTTAAAGCAAGGCTTAACTAATTGAAAATTGAAATGGAGAATTGAAAATTTAAATTCTCCATTTTCCATTCTTTACTCCCAAACAACCAATCCCTCCATCGCATACCAGTTGGGATAGCTGGGTACTTTTAGTTTCTCAACCTCATTGCGCTTCACTTTCATGGTGGGTGTCATTAATCCGTTGTTGATGGTCCACTCTTCCTGCATGATTACCACTTTCTTTAGTTCTTCGTAGTGTTCAACCGTGGGGTTGACTTCTGCTACGGAAGCAGAAAGACTTTTCACGAGCTCTTCTTTTGACTTTGCTTTTCCGGCAGCGGACAACAGGACTAATGCAATGGGTTGTGGAATGCTCATACCCACTACACACACTTGCTCAATGTCACTGTTCTTCAAGAGCTTCATTTCGATAGGTGCTGGGGAAATGTATTTTCCCTTGTCGGTTTTGAAAAGATCTTTTACACGTCCGGTAATGGTGAGGAACCCATCTGCAGAAATGCTTCCCTGGTCACCGGTTCTTAAATAACCGTCCGATGTCATTACCTGGGCGGTCATTTCCGGCTCTTTATAATAGCCCATCATGAGCGCAACATGTCGTGTTAGAATTTCCTGCTCTTCCGAGAGTTTAACTTCTACTGTTTCCATAGCATGGCCTACCGTGCCGAACCTGATTTCTTTTTGATTGGAGTGCGATAACGCACAATTTTCTGTCATCCCGTAAATTTCCCGTAACCGAATATCCAATTTGTTGAACCACTGCAATAACGAAACCGGTATGGGTGCGGCAGCAGTTCCTTTTAATCCTGCTTTCGACAGCCCCAGGCTTTTCTTGATTTTTTTCTTAACGATACTATTGAGGATGGGGATTTTTAAAAACTTGTCCAGTTTTTTTTGCGGCATCTTTTCCAGAATTTTTTCCTGAAATTTGGCCCAGATTCTCGGCACGCCAAAAAACAAATCAGGTTGAACCGAAGCCAGATCACGACCAAAACTTTCCAGCGATTCAACAAAAGAAATAGTGGCACCTGAATAAGATCCTAACATTTCGGTCAGGTTGCGTTCAGCAATGTGGCACAGCGGTAAGTATGAAAAAAGCCGGGGATGTTCAGGAAGTGTCTCCCACGCATGCAAATACTTGATTAGTATTTTGGTGGTGTGATCAAAAGCTTTTGAATTGAACATCACTCCCTTTGGAACGCCCGTTGTTCCGGAGGTGTACATGATGGTGAGTAATTCTTCATCTCCCCGTTCAACCACATTGGCTAACGGTTTTTGTTTCTCAAGAATATCTTCCCACAATAGACCATCCTTAATTCCGTAAAATGAAGCGCTTATTTTTTGAACGTTGCCTGGGATTCCTTTCTTCTGATTCTCATAATCATCCAGCTTACCCACAAAAATTACTTTCGATTCGCTGTGCTCCAGAATTTGTTTAATGGAAGCGGCTGAACTGTTTGCATATAACGGTACCGATACATGGCCTGCCATAAAAATGGCGAGATCGGCCATAATCCAATGCGCACAGTTTTTGGAAACAATGGCAATATTGCTTCTTGAGGGCAAGTTGAGCGCCAGCAAACCGGAAGCTATTTTTCTGATCTCCTCACCCGCCTGCTGATACGTCCATGTCCTCCAGTCACCCGCAACAGGTTGACGAAAGAAAATATGATGGGGGGTTTCGCGTTCCCACTTCTGGAACATGTGTACAAGATTACTGGCAGGCATAGGATTGGGTTTTGACCAGTACAATTTACGATTTTTGATTTCAGATTTACGATTTAGGCCAGGTTTTCAAAACGCACCACGTTAGAAGTAATCTAAAATTGTAAATCTGCCTGTCGGCAGACAGGTCTAAAATCGTAAATCTTCTCTACCTTCGCTCCATGCCTGATATCACTAAAAAACTTTTTCTTCTTGACGCCTATGCGCTGATTTATCGAGCGCACTTTGCATTCAGTAAAACACCTCGTATCAATTCAAAGGGTATTAATACCTCTGTTCCGTTCGGATTTACCAACACACTGCTTGAAGTATTACAAAAACAAAAACCCACATACATTGGGGTAGCATTCGATACGGCTGCTTCTACTTTTCGGGATGAAATTTTTTCAGCATACAAAGCTACCCGGCAGGCCATGCCCGAAGATATCCGATATGGTGTTCCAAAAGTGAAAGAAATTTTGAATGGATTCAATATTCCTATTCTTGAAATGGATGGGTTTGAGGCCGATGATATTATTGGCACACTGGCCAAGCAAGCCGAGACGCAAGGCTTTGAAGTATTCATGATGACCCCCGACAAGGATTTTGGCCAACTGGTAACGGATCGCATTCATTTATATAAACCTGCCTATATGGGCAATGCGGTTGATATCATGGGGCCGAAAGAGATTTGTGCAAAATGGGATATTCAATATGTGTCGCAGGTAATTGACATCCTTGGCCTGCAAGGGGATAGTTCAGATAATATTCCGGGCATTCCAGGTGTTGGTCCAAAGACAGCAGCCGACCTGTTGAAGCAATACGGAACCGTAGAAAATGTACTGGCAAATGCCCATGCATTAAAGGGAAAACTAAAAGAACGTGTAGAGCAGTTCGGTAACCAGGCAATCTTATCAAAAACCCTGGCGACCATTAAACTGGATGTACCCATTAAGTTCGATGCGGATGCATTGAAATATTCAGGGCCGGATTCAGAGAAACTCAAACCAATTATTGAGGACCTGGAATTTAAAACTATGATGCCACGGATATTCAGCAGTAATACAGTTGCTCCGGGCACGGCAACAACAACACCGAAAGCATCGCAACTTTCCATGTTCGGAGGCAGTCAGCCTGCACCCGTGAAAGAAGGAGACAAGGAAGTAGAAACGCCTGCAGGAAACCTGAAGAAATTCACACTCTCCGAAGTTTCTTATAAATTTATAGATACGCGTGAATTGAGAATTGAATTGGTAGAGAAACTGAAATCCCAGAAAGAATTTTCTGTTGAAGCAGTTTTTGATCATGCCCTGCTAATTGGATTTTCTTTTTCAATTGTTTCCGGAGAAGCCGGGTTTGTTCCGGTGGATAAAACAGGGGCAGAACAAATTTTGCCCGACTTCGCAACTGTTTTTACGAATGACAAAATTGGTAAAGTAGGTCACAACCTGAAAGCAACGTTACTTGTACTCAAAGATTTTGGAGTGGAAATTAATGGTACGTTGTTCGATACCATGGTTGCTCATTACCTGATAGAGCCCGAAGGCTCGCATGATCTGGGTATTTTATGCGCTCAGTATGTTAACTATCAATTGTTAACCGAAGGAGAACAAAGTCAATGGCAACATTCCTGTGAACGTGCTGACCTCGCATTGCAACTCAGGCAAAAACTTTCAAAAGAACTTGAGAACCGCAGGCACAGTAAACTAATGCAGGATGTAGAAATGCCATTGATGAAAGTATTGGCGGCCATGGAATACGAGGGCGTAAACATTGATGAGAAGGCACTCGCCAAAATGTCGGAAGAGCTCCGAAAGGAAAGCGATCGGGTACAAGCAGAGATTTTCAAAATAGCAGGGGTTGAGTTCAACATTGGCTCGCCCAAGCAACTGGGTGAAATTCTATTTGATAAACTTAAACTTTCGGAGGGCAAAATCAAGAAAACAAAAACGGGTCAATATGCTACCGGAGAAGAAGTGTTGGTGAAATTGGCTGGAGAACATGAAATCGTAAAGAAAATTCTTGACTATCGTGAATACGAAAAGCTTCGCTCTACCTATGTTGATGCGTTACCAAAAATGGTGAGCAAGCGGGATGCAAGAATTCACACCGACTATCGTCAAGCAGTAGCGGCCACGGGAAGATTAAGCTCGAACAACCCTAACCTTCAAAATATTCCGATTCGAACCGAGAAAGGAAGACAAATTCGAAAAGCGTTTGTGCCGCGAGATAAGGATTATCTTTTTATGTCGGCCGATTATTCTCAAATCGAATTGCGCATTGCGGCCTCATTCGCGAAAGACGAAATCATGATTGAAGCCTTTAAAAACAAACGCGACATTCACACCACTACGGCTGCAAAAGTTTTTAAGGTGTCGGTTGAAAAAGTGACACCCGACATGAGACGCAAAGCCAAAGAAGTAAACTTTGGAATTTTGTATGGCAGTACGGCCTTTGGGTTATCACAAAACCTGAATATTTCAAGAACAGAAGCAGCAGAGATCATTGAATCGTATTTCAAGGAATTTCATGCCATTAAGCGATACATGGATAACTCTATTTTGCAGGCGAGAGAAACCGAATATGTAGAAACCATTTTGGGAAGAAGGAGATACTTACGCGACATCAACTCCAGGAATATTACAACACGTGGTTTCGCAGAACGCAACGCCATCAACGCACCTATTCAAGGCAGCGCAGCCGACATTATTAAAATTGCGATGGTGAACATTCAGCGCTGGCTCTTAAAAGAAAAGCTGAGAACAAAAATGATTATGCAGGTTCACGATGAATTGGTTTTTGATCTGCATAAGGAAGAAGAAAAGATGGTGCGCGAAAACGTAGCCAAACTAATGCAGTATGCGGTCCACCTGGAAGTACCGATGGAAGTGGAAATTGGAGTAGGCGAAAATTGGCTGGAGGCACATTAATTCAGAAGCAATGGAAATCACGAAGCAAACCATAACGGAAGCACACGAACGCATTAAGCCCTATGTGCACCGCACGCCCATCATGACAAGCAAAGCTATTAATGCAATAGCCGGCTGTACTATTTTTTTTAAGTGCGAAAATTTTCAAAAGGTTGGTGCTTTCAAAGCTCGCGGAGCGATGAATGCCGTATTGCAACTCACACCTTGGCAACAAACCTTAGGAATTGCCACGCATTCTTCAGGTAATCATGCGCAGGCAATTGCACGCGCTGCCCAGATTCTTGCCATACCGTCTTACATTGTGATGCCGCGCACTGCACCCGAAATAAAAAAGAAGGGTGTCCGCGGTTATGGCGGGCAAATTTTTGAATGCGAACCAAATGTACAAGCGCGAGAGGCAATGCTGGCAATAATAGTTGCAAAAACAGAAGCGACAGAAATTCACCCGTTTAACAATTACCATGTAATTGCCGGACAAGCTACGGCTGCGAAAGAACTGATTGAAGATACACAACCACTTGATTTTATTTTGGCACCCGTTGGCGGAGGCGGCCTGTTAAGCGGAACACTCTTATCAGCAAAATTTTTCTCACCGGCAACAAAAGTAATAGCAAGTGAACCAGCGGGGGCTGATGATGCCTACCGCTCGATACAAAGTGGAAAAATTGAAGAATCGCAATCCGATACCATTGCCGATGGTTTGCTGACTTCCCTGGGTGATAAAACGTTTCCAATCATACGCGATCATGTGGAAGAAATCATCACCGTAAGCGATACAGAAATTATTGAAGCAATGCGATTGATTTGGGAACGCATGAAAATAATAGTTGAACCTTCGTGTGCTGTGCCGTTGGCTTCCGTGTTGAAACAAAAAGAGAAATTTAAGAGGAAGAAGATTGGAATTATTCTTTCGGGAGGGAATGTAGACCTGGCCAGGGTTGCTGATTGGTTCGGAAAATTCTAGAAAGCCGTCTGACCGCTTTACGCTTAAGCTTATAGCGGTCTGACGGCTGATGAAGTCAGCGCGGCACTTGTCGAAAACCTGGTATTTGAACTCAGAATCGACTTCCCTGCCTGCCTGGTATTAAGTATTCGCGGCCTCCGTGCCGCGATCTCAAACAATACAATCCCAACTCAGTGCTTTGAGATCTGGCACTTTTGTCGAAAACCTGGTATTTGAACTCAGAATCGACTTCCCTGCCTGCTGGCAAAGGCAGACTCAGTCTGACATTCAGGTAGCTTTGTGTAACATCAGTTATTGATTCCCCTTTTTGAACTGATCAAACTTCGATGCTGTCGTTTTTTTTGGAAACACGTTGTTGCTTGTGTTCACATCACCCGACTCCAGTTGGGGATCAATCATGATATTCACCACTTCTTTATCTTTCACAAAAACTTTTGTAACGGTTTCTTCATTCAATCGCCAGATTTCGGCAGGAATGGTTTCAGTTTCTGTTGATCCATCTTTATACACCCATTGAATGATAATGGGAGTAACCAGGCCGCCCGCATTTTTAAGGGTTACCTGGTAAATATTTTTTTCCGTTAACACTTTTCGTGTCTCGCTGTCGTCATGTACGCTTCTGAATTCTCCCATTTCGCGGGAGGTTGTATTTACCACACTAAACTCTTGTGGGCCTCCGCTGAAATCATTTTTGTTTTGCGAAGCATTTAAGTCACCCTTTGTTACCTTCTTACCTTTGCCTTCCACGTTAGCAGTTTGTGTTTTTAATTGGTACCACTTTACTTCTGCAAGATCCACATCAACATGATCGGTTCCGTAAAACCAGCCTCTCCAAAACCAATCTAGGTCAACGCCCGATGCATCTTCCATCGTTCTGAAAAAATCGGCAGGCCCCGGATGTTTAAACATCCAGCGTTGTGAATATTCTTTGAAGGCCTGATCAAAAAGTTCAGGGCCCATAACTGTTTCTCGAAGCACCGTTAAGGCCGCGGATGGTTTACCGTAGGCGTTCATTCCAAATTCATTTCTGCGGATATTATCCGAGGCTGTCATGATCGGACGCATTTGACTTTTTTCTCCTTTCATATAATTAATCACGCCTTTCGGAGTTCCCCATACATAATCGAGTTCCGGGTAGCGTGCTTGCAACGTTTCCTTTTCAAGAAAAGTATTTAACCCCTCATCCATCCACGACCACTGACGCTCATCAGAGTTTACAATCATCGGAAAATAATTGTGGCCCACTTCGTGCACCACCACACTTACCAAACCGATCAGGGTTTGCTGTGAATAGTTTCCTTTCGTATCCGGACGCTCACCGTTAAAACAGATCATCGGATATTCCATGCCTTGTTGGGCAGAATGAACTGAAATGGCAGTTGGGTATGGGTAATCAAAGGTTCTGTCAGAGTAAAGTTCAAGCGCATTTTTAATCGCCTTCGTTGATTCTTTTTCCCACAGCGGATTTCCTTCTTTCGGATAGAACGATTGGGCAAGCGTAGTTTTTTCGCCTGTCTTCACTGCTTGTGCATCCCAAATAAATTTTCGTGAGTGCGCAAAAGCAAAATCACGAACGTTTTCCGCCTTAAACTCCCACGTTGATTTCTTCTTCGCGCGCTCTTTTTCTTTTTTGCGTGCTTCAGCTTCTGTCACAATGAAAACGGGCTTATCAAATGTTTTTTGAGCTTGTTCAAAACGCTCTTGTTGAGGTTTGCTTAAAACTGTTTTAGGATTTTGTAACCAACCTGTAGAGGCAACAATGTGATCGGAAGGAACGGTGATGCGTACATTGTAATTTCCAAACGTTAAGGTGAACTCGCCCCGGCCCAGGAATTGTTTATTCTGCCAACCTTCATAATCATCAAACACACACATGCGTGGAAACCACTGGGCAAACGTGTACACATAATTTCCATCTTCAGGAAAGAATTCGTACCCACCGCGCTCGTCATATTTCATTCTGTCATATTCGCGGTAGCTCCACTCGATGAAAAAAACAAAATTCTCACCTGTGTTCAACGGCTTGGGCAGATCGACCCGCATCATCGTGTTATTGATGACGGTGGGTAACGAATTTCCGGTGGCATCTTTCACGCTTTTGATTGAATATCCTCCTTCGTAATTATCAGTTTGAATCCCCAAAACCTGTGACACGGCTAATCCGGGCAATGAATCGCGAACTGATCCTGTTTTTGTTTGTGCTGTTATGCTGTTTTTTGCCAGCATGTTTTGATCAAGTTGTAGCCACAGATAGGAAAGTGCTTCGGGTGAGTTATTATAGTACGTGATCGTTTCCTTTCCGGTAAGCAGTTGTGTTTCATCATTGACCTCCACATCAATCACATAATCGGCACGTTGCTGCCAGTAGGCTGAACCGGGCGCTCCCGAAGCAGACCGGTACCTGTTAGGCGTGGGAAGAAGGTTTTCCAATTGTTCAAATTTTCCTTGCCAGTTTTTGTCCTGAGCCTGCGCGGTGATTGAAGCAGACAGCAGTAATAAAATAAATAAATTTTTCATATAGGTGTGGGTTCCCTCACCCCGTCCTCATTCTTCGGACACCCCTCTCCCCAGGGAGAGGGGATTGGGGTGAGGGAGATTAATTCTTGGTTTTAAACTTATCAAATTTTGAAAGTTCGTTTGTTCTGGGGAAAACATTATCTTCCAAACTGATGTCGGTAGAGAGTTTCTGTGGATCGAGTACGATGCCCGTCACCTCTTTCTCTTTCACAAAAACTTTTGTCACGGTAGTTTCATTGAGCCTCCAGATTTCTGCAGGAATGGTCTCCGTTTCTTTCGTGCCGTCTTTGTAAGTCCATTCAATCACCACCGGCATAACCAGCCCGCCTTTATTGGTGAGTTTCACTTCATAAATGTTTTTGTTTTGAAGTTTGCTCATCACGGCTTTATCATCCAATCGACTTCTGAATTCACCGTACAGGCGATCATCCGTTGGAATCACGCTGAAAGGACGGGGGCCAGCGCTGAAATCGCTGAAATTCTTTTTATCAGACGTACCTGAGTTCAAATCTCCTTTTTTAGCAGTTACGGTTTTATTCTCCACCGTTTTTTCATCGGTGCGCATGCGGTACCATTTAACTTCGTCAATGGATTGATCTACGTGGTCAGTTGTGTAAAACCAACCTCTCCAAAACCAATCGAGATCAACTGCAGAAGCATCTTCCAGGGTGCGAAAAAAATCGGCAGGCTTAGGATGTTTGAATGCCCAGCGCTGTGCATATTCCTTAAACGCTTTGTCAAAAAGTTCATGACCCATAACAGTTTCACGAAGTATAAACAGGCCCGCGGCAGCTTTCGCATATTGCTCATCACCAAATTTGATCACCTGTTCTGAATTTGTCATAAGCGGGCGCTGCACCGATTTATCACCCTTCATGTATGGCACCAGCGCTTCCGGCTTTCCTCTGGTCCAGTCAATATCCGGATAGCGCTCAAGTTCCGTCAGCAATTGCACGAATGTATTAACGCCTTCATCCATCCAGGTGGTTTGCCGCTCATCGTTGTTGATAATCATCGGATAAAAATTATGACCCACTTCATGAACAATCACACCGATCATGCCTCTTCGTATCTGAGGTGTGTAGTTTCCGGTTTTATCGGGCCTTCCAAAATTAAAACAGATCATCGGGTACTCCATTCCCTGGTTTGCTGCATGAACTGAAATTGCAACCGGGTATGGATAGTCAAGTGAATACCGCGAGTAAACTTCAAGTGTATTTTTAATTGCCTTGGTTGATTCTTTTTCCCACAGTGGATTTCCTTCTTTAGGATAAAATGACATGGCCAACGGTTTTTTATCGCCTACTTTCACCGCCTGAGCATCCCAGATGAATTTTCGTGACGAGGCAAAGGCAAAGTCGCGTACGTTCTCTGCTTTAAACTCCCATGTTTTTTTCTCCAGCGATTTCGTTTTTTCTTTTTGTACCGCTTCTTCCTGCGTTACGATGATAACGGGAGCATCAAAAGATTTTTTTGCTTTCTCCAATCGCTCAAGCTCGGTCTTGCTTAATACCTGTGCAGCATTTTGAAGGGTTCCGGTGGCGCCCACAATGTGATCAGCCGGTACGGTAAGCTTCACGCTGTAATCTCCAAACGGAAGCGCAAACTCGCCACTTCCCAGGAATTGTTTGTTTTGCCATCCCTCGTAATCGTCATACACACACATGCGGGGAAACCATTGTGCGATGGCATATGAATAATTGCCGTCATCCGGAAAATATTCAAACTGCGTACGCTCACGTGCTGTTACCCCGTTGTTAATGTTGTACCACCAGGATATGGAAAACGAAACCTGTTGTCCGGGATTTAACGGCTGGGGCAAATCAATTCGCATCATGGTGTAATTAATGATGTAAGCAAGGGGCTTACCCGCTACATCCGCTACCGATTTAATTTTAAATCCGCCATCGAAATCATAAAGGTCTAACTGGGCAGCAATAGCTTTTGCTGATGTTGAATCTTGAATTCTGGACGTAGCTGTTTTTTGGGTGTTGTTATCGTTCGCCTGATTGTTTTGATCTAATTGAAGCCACAAGTATCGAAGCACATCAGGTGAGTTGTTATGGTACGTGATGGTTTCAGTGCCCGTTATGGTTTGATTGGTATCATTCAATTCAGCAGTAATCACATAGTCGGCTTTTTGTTGCCAGTATTTCGGGCCTGGTGCTCCTGAACCGCTACGGTACTCATTGGGCGTGGGCAATGCCTGTTCGAGTTGCTCAAATTTACCTTGCCATTGTTGTTGCGCATTTGTGCAAAGTGCAATGATAAGGGCTATCGTTAAAAGTGAAAATCTCATAGTTGTCTTGTCTGTTTAAAGTTATCAGGTAATGGTTATCGTTATTGGCAATTTTGCCACTATTAACTGATAACCAATAACGAGGGTTACCAGTATATTTTAGCTTTCATCAACAGGAGTGCAATTCCGGTAATGACCGAAGAGATCACCAGCTTCCAATCTCTGCGATTTACGGTAAATAAATCGACCAAAATAAAGCTCAGGAACATAAAAATTCCAACAATAATTATTTGGCCTACCTCTAAACCTATATTAAAGGCAAAAAGTTGAGTTACAATGCTGCGATCTTTACCCAAAATGCTCCGCAGGTAATTGGAAAAGCCTAACCCGTGAATTAATCCAAAAAGCAATGCATACCCATAATTAATGTACGTTGATCGGTCAGAAACTTCTGTACTTCGGAAAATATTGGAGAATGCCGTGATAAAAATAGTTACGGTGATCAAAAACTCAATCAGGTTTTGATTGACTGAAATAATTTCGAGGGTTGCAAGGGCCAACGTAATCGAATGACCAATGGTGAAGGCGGTAATTAAGATTAAGAGCTTTCGCCAATCACGTATCAGATACAACGAACACAAGGCCACTACAAATAAAATATGATCGTATCCGTTTTTATAATCCAGAATGTGGTCTTTACCCAGACCGAAATACAGTTCAAATTCGCTCATGAATTGATGTTCAACGCGTTAAGGACCGCAAGTATACAAGGAATATTCTAAAAGATGAGCAAGAAGAGGTTGGTTGGTAAAACCGGAATTCTATTTGTAGTAATATTGAAACTTAATTGATGAAAACGACTGCCTTTACATTGGTTCTGTTAATCATGTTTCTTTGCGGAGCATCCGTGCACCCAGTTCATGTATCGGTAACAGAAATTACGCTAGACGAAAAGGAAAAGGAACTTGAAATCATTTCACGTATTTTTTTAGACGACCTTGAAACGTCAATCCGGGATGCAAATAAACAACCTGAGTTAAAATTATTGGAACCTGGTACAAACATAACAACTGATCAGGTAGTCTGGGGATATCTGCAGCAACGTTTTAAAATTATGCTTGATGGAAAACCACAAAAAGTTAAATACCTGGGACATGAAATCGAGGGGGAAGCTATGCTTTGTTTCATTCAGGTAAGCAACGTGAAAAGAATCGAAACGATTGAGGTGTTTAACAACGCTATCACAGAATTATACGATGATCAATCTAACCTGGTGCATGTTACAGTGCGTTCAACTGTAAAGAGTTTGCGCTTAATGAGAGACAATCCTTCAGGTAAATTGACGTTTGAAAAAAAATGAGTATGCGGAGCATGAGGTATGTATTAGTGATGTGTATGGTGGCATTAGGAGTTCTATTTTCCGGATGTGGAGAAGAGAAGGAGGAGTGTGCATTTATTCCAGAAACCTCGGATATCGAAGTTGACTTAAAATTTGAGTCCTTAGCTGACACGTTTGTAAACATTTCCTCAAAAGAGCAACTGGTTAAACTTCTGGATAAACATCGCGTATTACGCGACCATTTTTTCAGAAGAGATCAATATCCGAACGACTCTGTTTTTGTAAATCAATTATATAACCGGTTTACCAATCCACACATCGATACCTTGTTGATGGAAACCCGCAGGATATTTGGTGATGAAAGTGAAGTAAAAAGAGAATTTAAGGATGCCCTCAAGAACCTTCGGTACTATTATCCTGAGGTTCGAATTCCCAGAATTGAAACTGTCATTAGCGGACTGGACAATGACATGTATGTGAGCGACTCATTGATCATTGTAAGTCTTGATTATTTTTTAGGTCAGGGTGCAACGTACCGACCACCCATGTATGAGTATTTGCTTCGTCAGTATGGGAGGGAGAATATTGTTCCCTCCTGTATGTTGCTTTACGGAATTGATAATCGGTTTAATCAGGTAAATCCTGAAAACAATACAGTGCTGGCCGACATGATAGCATACGGCAAATCATTCTATTTTGCCAAGCAGATGATACCCTGCACACCGGATAGCGTCTTCATTTGGTACACAGCAGAAGAAATCAGAGGTGCTCGCGAAAATCAGGATTTGATATGGGCCAGGTTTATAGAGGATAAATTATTGTATGCCACCAGTCATGTGATGAAGCAAAAATACTTGGGGGAACGACCCAAAACAGTAGAGGTAGGCGAGAAATGCCCGGGGCGCATTGCGCAGTGGGTAGGCTGGGAGATCGTAAAAAAATATATGGAAACTCATCCAGACGTATCACTTTCAACGCTTATGAAAAACGAAAATGCCGACAAGATCTTTAATGAATCGAAGTATAAACCGGAAAGGCGCTAGTTGTTTGTTAGGGAAAGTAAGCCTACTGCCCTGCTATTCACTCTTTTTTAAAGATCAACGCCACTTAACTATCTTTGTTTTTTCAAATCAACCCTAAAAAGATGCGTCAACAAATTGTAGCCGGTAACTGGAAAATGAACAAAACCCTTCAGGAAGCAAACGTGCTGGCGTCTGAAGTAATGGCCATGGTGGCCGATGAAGTGAAGGGCGATGTTCGGGTAGTTTTTTGCGTGCCCTTTCCTTATTTAGTACCCATTAAAAATCAATTAGGCAACAACGCACGAATTTCAGTGGCTGCACAAAACTGCAGTGAGCATGAATCTGGTGCATACACCGGTGAGGTTTCGGCACCCATGTTAAAGTCGATGGATATACCGTATGTGGTGCTCGGTCACAGTGAACGCAGGCAATATTTTGGGGAAGACGCAGAATTGTTGGCGAAAAAAACAGATGTTGCGCTCAGGTATAGTCTCACACCGATTTTCTGCTGTGGCGAACCGTTGGAGATTCGGGAGAAAGGAACTCATAAGCAATTGGTAAAGCAGCAGGTAGAAGCAAGTCTGTTTCATTTGTCGGCACAAAGTTTACAAAAGGTAGTGATCGCCTACGAACCCGTTTGGGCAATTGGCACCGGTAAAACGGCTACCTCGCAACAAGCACAGGATATGCACGCGGTCATCCGAAATCATATAACAGGTAAATATGGACAGGCTGTTGCCGATAGCATCTCTATAGTATATGGAGGAAGTGTGAACGCGGCAAACGCTAAAGAGTTGTTTGCGAACCCCGATGTGGATGGAGGCCTGGTGGGCGGAGCTTCGCTCAAGTCAAGAGAATTTGCAGATATTATCAAGGCAATTTGAAAATGCGTTGATTTGAAAATGCGATAATCTTCA
>Ga0187894_10001325_pt1 | contig 32001 bp, 29 predicted proteins | sample GBC1701081metaG_FD_136650 | JGI IMG/M metagenome (GOLD analysis project Ga0187894, IMG submission 136650) | White microbial mat communities from a lava cave in the Kipuka Kanohina Cave System on the Island of Hawaii, USA - GBC170108-1 metaG ...
GATGTGCTGGGACGGCGAGCACGCGCATGTCGTGCTCGCACACGGGGGGTCGATCGCTGTTCTCGTTGCGCTCGGCGCTGTCAGCGCGACTCTGGTCGAGCGCGTGAAGCGGCATCGGCGCCGCGAACTGCGACGCTGACCCCGCGAACAGCGACGCTGACCCGCGAACCACGTTTGCGCGAGCGCGGATGAGCGCAGGAGAAGTGCAATGACGGATTTCAAGCCGGCGCCGGTCAAAGCGCCGATCAGCAGCGCGGACGTCGAGAAACTCGACGTACGCGTCGGCACCATCGTCGCGGTCGAGGAGCTCGGGAATTCGCGCAAGCTCGTCAGGCTGCGCGTTTCGTTTGGCGATCACCAGCGCGTGATCCTCGCCGGACTCAAGGGCGAACGCGCCAACCCGAAGGAAATCGAAGGCCGCCAGGCGCTCTTCGTGGTCAATCTCGAGCCACGGCGAATGGCCGGCGAGCTTTCCGAGGGCATGTTGTTCGACATCGGCTACGCCGACGGCGTCATGCCCGTGCTGTCGGTGCCGGAGCGCGAAGTCCCTGACGGCAGCCGCGCCGGCTGAGGCGACAGCCCGCCTGTCCCTTGACGATCGCCTGCCGCACTGCGTACTGTATACAGCATGCAGTACGCCCAGGTTCTCTCCCTCGCCCGCGACAACCTCAGCGATACGGTAGCCACGCGACTGCGCCATCTCATCGTCGACGGGCAGCTCGCTGCCGGCCAGCGCATCAACGAAGTGCATCTCTCGCAGCAGCTCGGCGTGAGCCGCACGCCGTTGCGCGAGGCGCTCGCGCGCCTCGCGCAGGAAGGCGCGCTGCACAGCGTGCCGCGCATCGGCTACTTCGTGCGGCCGCTCGACATCGGCGAGTTCGAGCAGCTCTACGACATACGCCCCATCCTGGACCCCGAGGCGCTGCGCATGGCCGGCCTCCCCTCTCGCGAGCGGATGCAGCGGCTGCAGGAGATCAACGACCTCATCGCCCGGACGCCGGACGCCGACACCATCGTCAACCTCGACGACGACTTCCACCTGGAGCTGGTCGCCGATTGCCCGAACAGGATTCTGGTCGACCTGATCCGACAGATCATTCAGCGCACTCGCCGCTACGAGATCGCGCTCATGCGCGAGAGCCGCAACGTCGCGGTCGCGACCGCGAACCACAAGGAGATCATGACGGCGTTGCGCAAGCGCGACCTGCGCGCCGCCTGCACCGCCTTGCGCAACAACCTGCGCACCGGTCGGGAGCCGATCCTCGCGTGGCTGAAGACGCGCGAACCGGACGCGCCGCGCCGCGCCGGTTCGCATCGCCAGACGATGGTGGCCCAACCAAAGTAGCGAGAGACGAAGAAGCGTCACCGAAACAGAGGTTTCCCGATGTCCTGCCTTACCCATGAAGGGCGGAGCGTTCGCCCCAGGTGCGCCGCCGTCGGCATGATCATCATGGTCACCGCGGTCATGACGGCACCGACAACGTCCGCGGCAGCTCAGACACCTGCAGACGAACTGATCGGCACATGGGGACGGAAGCTCGAGTTCCCGCCCGCGCTGCAGGGCGAGCTGACGGTGAGACGCGATGGCGGCAAGTGGAACGCAGCGATCGCCGGCGCGCAGACCTCGTGCAGTGCCGAAGGTCAGCGCATCGCGTGTACGTTCTCCGATGGTCGTGGCAAGTACCGCGGCAGCCTGGCTGACGCACGCGGTCCGATCGAAGGCTGGTGGCTGCGGCCGTCGGGCGCGACCAAGGACCGGCGCGACCCCGGTGGCTCGGGTGGAGCGTTCGCCACTCTCGCCCGCCTGGAACCGGCGGGGCGCAATGCGTGGCGCGGCAAGGTCGAGCCGCTACCCGACAGCTTCAGTCTCTACGCGCACATCTACCGCAACGCAGGTCAGATCGACGGCGTGGACAACGGCGCGCTGGTCGCGGTCTTCCGCAATCCCGAGCTCAACTCGCTCGGCGGCTCGTCGTACTACAACGTCAGCCGCGACGGCAATCAGGTGACGTTCCTGCGCGAGCTTCCCGATCAACCGCCGATCCGGCACGTCGCCGCCCTCGAAGGTTCGCCCCGCCGCCTGAAACTGGTCTGGCCCGACATCGGCGCGCTCGAACTTGCAGCGCTCGCTCCCGATCAGGCTGTCCGGGCCTTTCCACGTCCGCCCGGCTCGCCTGCATACGAATACCGCCGCCCTGCCGATATCGGCGACGGCTGGACCGTCGCCAACGCAAACGACACCGGCCTGGATGAGAACGCGCTCACGCAGGTCGTGCGCAGCATCATCGACACGAGTCCGACGATGCGCCGTCCGGCGCTGATTCACTCGCTGCTGGTCGCACACCGCGGCAAGCTCGTGCTCGATGAATACTTCTACGGTTACGACCGCGATACGCCGCACGACATGCGCTCGGCCGGCAAGACGTTCGCATCCGTGATGCTCGGCTCCGCCATGCTGCGCGGCGTGAAGCTCGCGCCGCAAAGCCGCATCTACGAGGTCATGCGCGACCTGGCGCCGTTCGCGAAGCCCGATCCACGCAAGCAGCAGATCACGCTCGCACACCTGCTGACGCACGCTTCCGGGCTCGATTGCGACGACTACGACGACAAGTCGCTCGGCAACGAAAACACCCTGACGACGCAGCGCGAGCAGCCGGACTGGTGGAAGTACACGCTCGACCTGCAGCAGATGCACGATCCAGGCACGCACTACGCTTACTGCTCGGCGAACACGAATCTCGTCGGTGGCGCGCTCACCAGGGCGACCGGCACGTGGCTGCCGCAGTTCTTCGCAGAAACTGTCGCCCGGCCCCTGCAGTTCCGCCGCTGGCACTGGCCAACGACGCCGACGGACGAGGGCTACCAGGCCGGCGGCTCGTTCCTCCTGCCGCGCGACCTGCTCAAGGTCGGGCAGAGCTATCTCGACGGCGGCGTGTGGAACGGCCGGCGCATCGTCAGCGAGGAATGGGTGCAGGAGTCCACCGCGCAGCACATGGAGATCACGCCAGCCACGACCGGAATGACCGAAGAGGAATTCGCGAACAACTACGGTCTGGGCGCCGACGCCTACGCCTGGCACCTGAGCAACCTGCAGGCACAGGGGCGCACGTACAAGGAGTACGACGCCAGCGGCAACGGCGGCCAGCTTCTGATCGTGGTGCCCGACGCCAACCTGGTCGTCGTATTCACCGCCGGCAACTATCTGCAGGGCGGAATCTGGGGACGCTGGCGTCACAACATCGTCGCGGATCGGATCATTCCCGCCATCCGTCGCTGACGCGCCGACGCGTCTGCGGCGCCGTCAGATCTCGAGCAGATCGCTGCCCAGGACGACCTCGCCCTTGAACTCGGTGCGCGCGGCCGCCAGCCACTCCTCGTCCGTCGGCGTGCCCTCGCCTTCCGTCGGCACGAAGTGCGACAGCACCAGCGTCTTGACGCCGGCCTGCGCAGCGACCCGACCAACCTCGACGGCTTCGGTGTGGCTCGCAACGATGTGCCGGACCACCGCCGGCGGCTGCGGCGCGCCCGGGCGCTCGTAGTAGCGACGATAGAGCGCTTCGTGCACGAGCACGTCCGCACCCCTGGCCAGATCGACGACGCTCTTCGCCGCGCGCGTGTCGCCTGAGATGACGATCGAGCGATCGTCGGTGTCGAAGCGGTAGGCGAACGAGTGCTCGATCGGCGGGTGCTCGTTGAGCGCGGCCGTGACTCGCACGCGATCGTCCTCGAAGATCTTGCCGCCGCGCGTGATTTCTTGCGGCCTGACGAGCGGTTCGAGCGCCGGCCTGCCCTCGTCTCGCATGCGCAGCTCGATGTCGTAGCGGTACGCCTCGAAGAGATGCTTCGTCATCGCTGCGAGCGGCGGCGGACCATACACGTCGACGGGATTCGAGAGTCCGGCGGGCCACCCGAGCAGGAGCAACGGCCCGTATCCGGCATTGTGATCGGAATGCTGGTGCGTGATGAACACTGCGCGCAGATCGCGCACCGGCAGCTTCGCGAGCGCGAGCTGACGCGCGACGCCCTCGCCGCAGTCGACGAGGTAGATGCGGTCGCCGACGACAATGGCCTGCGCCGGCGCTGCGCGGCGCGCCTTCGGGGTTGGTCCGCCAGCAGTCCCGAGCAGGATGAGACGCGTGCGTGAGGCTGCTGCGGTTGCGAACCGAACGGCGACACAGCTCGCCAGTGCGGCAATGAAGCAGCGTCGGTTCCAGGAAACCATGGTGTGCCTCGAGGGACGCTATGCCGCGCAGGTGCCTGAGACCAGCGTCGTGGCGTCGCCGCCGACCCACACCGTGCCGCGCGCGTCGCGGTCGATATAGATGCGACCTGCGCGACCGACTCGCGCGCCTTGTGCCGCCACGTACGGCGCCGTGGCGCGACCGCTCGACAGCAGCCACTGCGCAACCGAAGCGTTCAGACTGCCGGTGACCGGATCTTCCATCAGCGTGCGATGGTGGTCCGAGAAAATCGCCCGCAACTCGAACGCGACGGCGCTGCCGCGCGGATGGGCGCCGACGATGCCGATGTCCAGCCGCGCCGGATGCGAGCGCGCCGGCTCCACTCGCAGCACCGCCTCGGCCGACTCGAGCATCACCGCAACCCAGCCCGGACCGTTGTCGACCCATTGCGAATCGACGATCGCCGAGCGTTCGATGCGCAGGACGCGCGCGATCTCGTCGAGCTTTTCGGGCTCCACCGCTCCGCCGCGAACGATCGCTGGCGCGGCGAACGCGAGGCGCCCGTCTGTCTGCCTGATCGGGATCAGCCCTGCTCCACATTCCTGCACGATGCCCTCTTCCCCGCGAGGCCGGCCGCCGGCGGTGAGCCAGGCGTGGCAGGTACCGAGCGTCGGATGGCCGGCGAACGGCAGCTCGCGATCGAGTGTGAAGATGCGCACGCGGTAGTCCGCGCGCGCCGAAGTCGGTGGCAGCACGAACGACGTTTCGGAGAGATTCAGCCAGCGCGCGATTCGCTGCATCTGCTCGGTCGACAGGTCTTCGCCGTCGAAGACCACGCCGAGTGGGTTGCCGGACAGCGGATCGCTGTGAAAAACGTCGACGAGCTGGAAACGGCGCGTGCTCATGTCGCTCCTCGGGGGTGGATCCCCCGAGGAGTTTACGCGCTCGCGGCCCGGTCAGAAATTCCCGCTGGCGATCCGGCCATCGCCAGCAGGAATACTGCCTCGCGCCTGGCGCGCACTGCCACGGATGCGCGACCCGCGGGTGCGATCAGTACCTGGGCGTGAGCAGGTAGTGGCTCACTGTCGACGGTTCGTTGCGAGTGTCGATGCCCCGCACCACGATCTCTCCGCGATCGTTGATGTGTAGCGCGCGCCGCAGGATGAGGAACGGTTTCAAGGGATCGTTCGGGTGTACGAGCGCGTTGAGATCGCCCACCTCCCCGTTCGTCCACACGATCGCCGTGTCGCTGACCGTCGGCCCGGTCGCGGCACCCACGACGACGGCTGCGTTGTTGATGGCGGCGGCAGACGTGCTCGGGTACCCGTCGAGAGCGGGCAGGCGCGTGAATACACCCTCGTACCAAAGGTACGTGGCATTGCCCGGGGCATTCGTGGTCACATCGAGCGCCACAGTCCCCGCGTCGTTGATGTCGCGTCCCGAACCGCCGGTCGCGCCATCCGGCAGACCGATCGACATGATCGCCCCGTCCTGCCAGATCACCGGAACGCTGTTGCCTGCGCCCGATGCCGTTCCGACAACCACACCCGCATCGTTGATGCGCACGGGGCCGGCGCCCATGCCGGGCAAGCCTTGCAGCTCAATCGCTCCGGTGCGCCGCCAGAGGAAATACCTGGCGCCGTTCTGCGCGTGGATCGAGAGAATCAGCACCTCGCGCCGATTGTTCAGGTGAATGGCGTCGACGAACTGCTCGCCGGCCTGGCCGACGACCGGCACGAACTGTCCGCTGCGCCACAGGAACCCGCGCGCGCTGTCGGGCGTGTCGGCGTACATGCCCGCAACGTTCGACCAGTCGTTGATGCCGAACGCCCAGGAAACGATGCTGTCCGGCGGACCGAGGTTCTCGAACGTCCCGTTTCGCCACACGAACGCGCCGAGCGGCACCCGAAAGCCCGCGAGGTGGCCGCGATCGTTGATGCCGGTGATTTCGAACTCGTCGTTCGTGTGCGGTTCTTCGGTCTGGCGCGTCCAGACGTGCGTGACGCGATACGTCGTCTGCTGTGCCGACACGGCGAAGCTCGTCGCGCACAGCGCGAGCGTCGCGACCAGTTCCGATACTCTGTGCTTGCTCATGGCCCTTCCCTTGGCTGCTGCCGTCGACGACTTCCTGTCGACGCGGATCATCGCATGCGCGCGCGCAGGAAAAGCACGCGAACTGTTGGCGTTTTGTAATCGCCCGCGGCTGCGACGCGGTAAGATGTTCCACATGAAGCGAACTCACCTGCGGACGATTGCCGCCGTCGCCGTCGCGCTGGCCGTGCCGGCCTGCACGTCTGTGACGAATGGCGGAAAAGGGGCGGACAACGGGCACGCGACGCCTGCAGCGCGGACGAGCGGCGTTGCAAATGTGACGAACGGCGGCAGCACGAAGGGCCCGGAGATCCAGACCACGGACGTCGATCTCTTCTACCGGATCTACGAGGCCGCGGGCGGCCGGCCGACCGCCGAGCAGTTGCAGCGCGACTACCTCGATCGCGGTACCGATGGTCTGCGCCAGCTCGCGAAGATGCGCAACGTCACCGGCGTGCGGATCGCCGACGCGATCGCGAAGACGCCCGAAGTCTATACGAAGGCGAAAGAGTGCATGCAGGCGCTGCCGCGCGTGCGCGAACGGCTCGGCGTTGCGCTCGCGAAGCTCGTCAGCCTGTATCCCGAAGCGCGCCTGCCGCCCGTGACCATCGTCGTCGGGCGTGGCAAGCCGGCGGGGGTCGGCGCCCCTTCGACCGGCGTGCAGATCGGACTCGAGGCACTGTGCGCGGTGCAGTGGATGAACCCGAACGTCGAGGACCGTTTCGTGTACATGATTGCGCACGAGTACGCGCACGTGCAGCAAGCGCCGGAGATAGAAGCGAAGAAAACGCCGACGGTGCTGGAGATGTCGTTGATCGAAGGCGTTGCCGAATTCGTCGGCGAGCTCACCTCAGGGAGCGTCTCGTATGTGCAGTTCCGCACGTCGACCGCGGGACGCGAGAAGGAAATCGAAACTGCGTTCGCCGCTGATGTGGACAAGACCGACCTGTCGGCGTGGCTCTACAACGGCACTGCGGAGAAGCCGGGCGATCTCGGCTACTGGGTCGGCTATCGGATCGCCAGGGCCTACTACCAGAACGCCGCCGACAAGCGCGCAGCGGTACGCGAGATCCTGCAGATGACGGACGCCAACGCGTTGCTCGCGAAGAGCGGGTGGTATCCGGGCGTGCAGCTCCAGTAGGTGCTTCAGTGCGTGCGGGCGCTTCCACAGCACCCTGTTGCTAGCTGCGCGGCAGCCGCAACTCCGCGAGCAAGCCCACCTCCGGGCGATTGCGCAGTGTCAGCGTGCCGCCGTGCGCCTGGGCGATGTCGCGGGCGATCGAGAGACCGAGACCGGTGCCACCCGTGTCACGACTGCGTGAGGATTCGAGCCGGTAGAAGGGCTCGAACACGCGCTCGAGCTGGTCCTCGGGAATGCCGGGCCCTTCATCCGCGACGCTGATCGTCAGGGCCTCACGGTCGCCGCCCTCACGACCGCTCTCGTCCTCGGCGACGAGAATCGTCGCGCGCTTGCCGAACTTGAGCGCGTTGTCGACGAGGTTGGTCAGGCAGCGCTTGAGCGCACGCGGTTTCGCCCGCAGGAGGCGACCTGCCCTGCCGTCGCGAGCCACATCTGCACGGATCTCGGCGTACTCCGCGACCAGCGCGTCCAGCAACGCGTTCACGTCGACGAGCTCGAATGCCTCGTCGTCGTTGAGTCCGCGGAACAGTGCGAGCGCGCCACGCACCATGCCTTCCATCTCGTCCAGATCGGCCGTGAAGCGTGTGCGCAACTGATCGTCAGCCACCGATTCCACCCGCAAACGCAGTCGCGTGAGCGGGGTGCGCAGGTCGTGCGACATTGCCGCCAGCACGCTGGTGCGGCTGTCGAGATAGCGCAGCAGCCGATCCTGCATGGTGTTGAACGCGCGCGTCGCCTCGCGAATCTCGCGCACGCCCTCCTCTTCGAGCGGTGGATGCCTGACGTCGCGGCCGACGCCGTCGGCGGCCGCAGCGAGCTTCGACAGCGGACGCGTGATGCTGCGGGTAACGAGGAAGAGCACGACGGCGAGCACCAGGGTCACCGCGCCGAGCTGAGCGAAGAGTTGCCACGGCAGCGGCGGGTCCGGTTGCGGCGCGGGGACGCGAAAGACCACCCGGTAGCCGTCGCGCAGCCTGAGGATGACGTCCAGGGCGGTGGTCCCGCTCGCGCGGCGCCGTTCCGGAACCAGGTGAATGACGTCGCTGCGATCGCGCCGCACGCGATCGACGACCACGTTGTAGCCGGGGCCGAGCCGGTCGAGCAGCTCGGCCACGAACGCTCGTTCGATCGCGGCAATTTCCCGCCTGCCCAGGTCCCGCCCCGGATAGCTTTCCGGCTCGCTCCTCAGACCTTCCTCGGCCGCGAGACGTCTGCGCTGCGCCGCGCGTGCGTCGCCCTGCACGTTTTCCAGGACGGTGGTCAGGTAGGCAATGCGATGCGAACTGTCGCCGATGCCGCCGACGCGCACGCTGAGCTCGCCCCGGTCGCGCAAGATGAGCGCCAGGACTACGGCGAGCGAGATGCCGACGACCAGCAGGAGCGATGCCGCGAGGCGTCCGAACATCGTCGCGGGCAGCAGACGCACGAAAACGGCCGGCACGGATTTCATTCGGTCGCGACGGGAACGCCGATGACGTACCCCTCGCCGTAGACCGTCTTGACGATGCGCGGCGCGCGTGCGTCGTCGCGAAGGATCAGGCGCAACCGGCTCACGCGCTGGTCGATGCTGCGATCGAAGGGATCGTGATCGCGACCGCGCATGAGATCCATGAGCTGATTGCGTGACAAGACCTGGCCGGCGTGTGCGAGCAGGACGCTGAGCAGGCGGAACTCGGCCCCTGACAGCAGCACCGTGCCGCCGTCCTGGTGCATGAGCGAACGCGTAGTGGTGTCGAGCCGCCAGGCGTCGAAGCGATAACCGGAAACTTCCGACGGATGCGGATCGCGCGGAACATGGGCCGCACGTCGCAGCACCGCGTTGATGCGCCCCAGGAGCTCTCGCGGGTTGAAAGGCTTGGGCACGTAGTCGTCGGCGCCGAGCTCCAGACCGAGGATCCGATCGACGTCCTCGCCGCGCGCGGTGAGCATGATGATCGGCACCTGCGAGCTCGCGCGCAGCTGGCGGCAGAGCTTGAGGCCGTCCTCGCCCGGCAGCATGACGTCCAGCACGATCAGGTCGCAACGCTCGCGGCCCAGCAGCCGGCGCATTTCCTTGCCGTCGCGCGCCACGCTCACCCGCAGTCCGTTCTTCTCGAGGTACTGTGCGAGCAGCGTGCGGATCTCGCGATCGTCGTCCACTACGAGAACGTGGGCAGGTTCGTCCATCCTGCTCTCAACCTCTGCGGCTTGCGAAGGCAACAATCCGCGCGACTCTACGCCGATTCAGTACGTCGATTCAAAGATGCGCGGCAGCCAGGATTTCTTCGCAGCCATGAAGACTCCGATGCCCATCAGTACCGTCAGCACGGACAGGCCGGCGGCCATCGCCGATCGGTGCTGAGGATTGGCACTGTCCCGCGCGCGGAAATAGAGCTCCAGTACGGCGAGCGGCAGCAGGTATTGGCCGAAATGCCAGGCGTAGACGAACGGTCCCGTGAATGTTTTCTCGTCGATGCCCGCGCCGCCGGTGAACAGGTTCCACGTCTGAAAGCCCACGCGCAGGAACCAGACGCTGCCGGTCACCATGAAGAGGCGCAGAGCCCAGCGCCGATGCGTGCGGATGTCGCGCGCGATCGCGTAGCGGAGCGCAATCGCAGCGAACACTATGATCAGCACGCCATCGATGGTGGTGGCCACGTTGGTGATCAGGGCGCCGAAGAGCGGACGGGTCCAGATCAGGTAGATTCCCGCAACGGCGCTGGCGACGGCGGTGAGCAGGTACGTTCGCCCGAGCCAGCGGTGAAAGGTCGGGAAACGCGCGCGGATCTGCGGCACCAGCTGCAGCGGACCGCCGCCGAGAATGACGACCGCCAGCAGCACATGCCCGACGACTGCGAGATTGCCCACGGTATCGCCGGGTATGTATCCGTTGAACAGGTGGGCCTTCGACAGAGCCTGGAGGCCGCCTTGCACCAGCATCGGTCCGTAGTAGGCCGCTACGTAGAGGACGAAGACCCAGTGGCCGAGAGCAGCGACGAGCCACCAGAATCGTGCGGCTGCGTCGAGCGCCCGATCCGGCGAGTAGCTGAGCGAGGAGCGGCTGGTCAGCACTGCTTCCATCATGGCAATCGGTCTCCCGTTCGTGCTCGTCGCGCCTCTGCACGCCGACGGCGGGCGCTTCGATGTCGCGCAGAGGCTAATGGCGGCGACGGGGACCTGCCGTAAGCAATCGTGACGAAATGTAACGGCGCGGCGCCTTGGGTATGCTGCGGACTGCACTCCCCGGAGCCTCGGTCAGGTGGCAACAAGCAGGGTCAGTCAGCGATGAGCAGGGGTAGTCGGTCGCTGTTCCTGCTGGTCACCGCCGCATTCCTTCTGGGGTTGGCACCCCGCCCTGCGCCGGCCGAGCATTCGATTGCGGCAACACGCTCGCTGCCCGCAACACGCTCGCTGGCGGTAACCCTGGACGATCTGCCTTACGTTCACGTCGCCGCCCTCGGCGGCGACTACCTCAGCGGCGGTCGTCGCACGACGACCGCAATCCTCGACGCCCTCGAGAAGCATCGCGTCACGGCGGTCGGGTTCGTCAACGAAGTCCAGCTGCAGGCATCTGGCGGGCAGACGCCTGCCACGCAGGCGGTCGGCGAGGCGCAAGCGCGAACCGCACTACTCGTGCAGTGGGTCGATGCGGGCATGGTGCTCGGCAATCACACGTTCTCGCATCGGCAGCTGAACGGCGCGACGGTCGCGGAGTTCCAGGACGAAATCGTGCGCGGCGAGGCGGTCACCCGCCGGCTGATGAGCGCCCGCCAGCCGTATCGGCTCTACTTCCGCCACCCCATGACGCGCACCGGCGACACACTGGAAAAGAAGGAGGCGATCGAGCGCTTCCTGCACGAACGCGGCTACACGATCGCGCCGCACACGATCGAAAACATGGACTTCGCCTTCAACGTGGCCTACACGGCTGCGAAACGGCGCGGCGACGATGCGCAGCTGCGGCGCATCGCGGATGAGTACCTGCGCTTCACCGCCGCCTGCACTGCGTTCGCCGAGGCGATCAGCCCGCAAGTCTTCGGACGCGAGATCCCGCAGACGCTGCTGCTCCATGCCAACGAGATCAACGCCGATCTCCTGGCAACGATGCTCGGGCAGCTCGCCGACCGCGGCTATCGGTTCGTCACGCTCGATGAGGCGATGGCGGATCCGGCCTATCGGACGAAGGACACGCAGGTGAGCAGATCAGGGCCCACATGGCTGTGGCGCTGGTCGCGCAGCCTCGGTCAGGCGGTGAGCTTCAATGCAGAGCCCGAAGCGCCGGAGTGGATCATGGCGGAGTACGAACGGCTGCGCCGGTGACCGCGACGGTCAGCGTTGCGACGGTGACCGATCCCCGCGCTGCCCGGAAACGCTGGAACTTCAGGGCCTGAACTCGCGCGACTCGTCGCGCACGCACGCGTCGATGGGCTCGGGTTCCGTGAATTTTCCCTTGACCTGCCAGCACTCGTCGAACACCGAGCAGTAGCAGTACTCGATATCCCATTTCGGCTGCGTCGCGTCGAACGCGTCCCAAAGTTCGGCGTTCTCCGCCGTCCTGGGGATTCGAAACACGAACTGCCCCTCGCCGCCCGGGATGAAACGGGTCTTCACCCGGTTCCTCATCCCCATCCCCCTGAGCGCGTCGACCGCCGGATGCTGCGGCCCCATCGTGGCTGCGATCATTTCGGGCACAGACGTCACGTACTTGCCTGCCACTGTCACGCGCAGGCTCTGCTCGTGCGCCGGCCCGACGCCCCGATTGAGCAGGTCCAGGGAGATCTCCTGCTCCCCGTCGGGAGTCACGTCGCTGAAGCCGCCCTGCATATAAGGGAAGGAATTGGCCCGGACCAGCTTCTGCATGATCGTGCCGTGGTGCATGGCGATGAAGATCGAGCTGATGGAGGTGATGAACGCGGTGATCGCGATGGCCCACTCCAGCCAGCGGGGCAATCTGCCGCGGCGGCGCGCGCGCGACCGGGGCACTTCTGGGGTACTGACTTCCGGACTCTCCAAGACGATTTTCTCCCGGGATTCTCGCCTGTCAGGCCCCGGCGGCGGGCAGTCCTGCAATTGTATCGGGGCGGCTTCGCAGCGTGTACCTCCGTGCGGATTTTCACGATGTTGGCCCGCCCGGATGTTCTCATCTATCTTGTTCCAAGGAGTCTGCCTGCCGGTTCGTCTAACTCGACGAAACAACCAGCGAGCGACCGGGATGGACGAGCAATCTCTCATTCGTCGCGCCCAGGACGGGGACGCAACCTCGTTTGCCGAGTTGCTGGACCTGTACTACGACACCATCCACCGCTTCGCGTGGAAATGGTGCGGACACACGGCCGACGCACAGGACATCGCCCAGCAGGCGTGCATCAAGCTGGCGAACAGCCTGCCGCAGTTTCGCTTCCAGTCGGCATTCACGACCTGGTTGTATCGGCTGGTGATCAGCTGCGCGCAGGACTGGCAACGGCAGCAACGGCAGCAACGGCAGCAACGGCAGCAGCGACGCGACGTTCACGACGCCGTGCCGCCGGTCGAGTCGGGCACGGAGGGCACGCGCACGGAGGATCAGATCTACCTCGAGCAGGTCCTGAGCCAGCTCCAGCAGCTCGGCGAAGGCATGAAGGAGACCGCGCTGCTGGTGCACGCGGAAGGGCTCAGCCACGCGGAAGCCGGAGAGGTGCTCGGGGTGTCGGAGTCGACGATTTCGTGGCGTATCCACGCGATACGTAAGCGCATGGGCCAGCGGGAGCGCAGGAAGAGCGTCGTACTATGAGAGCGCAATCGTTCGAACTGGTGTTGCGGGATACGACGGCGCCCGCGCCGAATCCGCTGGTGCGATTGGCGGCGAAGCAGGCGGCGCTGGTCGAGTTTGCGCAGTTCCAGGCGCTGCGGCTCGAGCGTGCCGGACGGGATCTGCGTTCGCGGGAAAACGCGACGGCTGAGAGCGGGCAGCTCGAGAACGTGGACGTCGAGGGCGGCGCGGGGACAGGACCGCAGGCTTCGCCGCAGTACCCTCGGTCCCGGCCGACCTCTTTCCGCCGGCCTGCGATCGTCAACCTGCTCGCCGGTGCGCTCAGCGCATGCATTCCCGCCTTCGGCATGGTCGTGCTGTGGTCTGACGGCGCGTCGCTCGAGTTCAGGCCCAGGATCTGGGCGCTCGAAGCTAAGGCCATCTCGGAACCGGCGGCCCTGGTCCTTGTGGCCGAACTGCCCCTCCCCATCATCGAGACCGTTCACCTGGAGCCACCGGCCTTCTCGATCGAGCTCGCCGACGCTCCGGGCAAAGTCGAGGCGATGTCCGAGCTCAAGCCATCGGCAGCCTTCGCCGACACAGTGGACATCCCCAGCGAATCGATGGACGGCGACCGCTTCCACGCCTTCGAGACCAACCCGATCAAGCGCGTCGCGGACGAACCGGTCTCCACTTTCTCCGTCGACGTCGATACCGCGTCCTACACCTATGTCCGGCGGGCGTTGAGCGCCGGGATCCTTCCGCCCAGGGATGCCGTGCGGGCCGAGGAGATGATCAACTACTTCGATTACTCCTGGCCCGCGCCGACCTCGCCCGACGAGGCCTTCAGGGCCGCGATCGCGGTGAACGACTCACCGTGGACCCCAGGCAACAAGCTGATCCACATTGGCATCAAGGGATACGAGCTGCCGCCTCACGAGCAGCCCGACGTCAATCTCGTACTGCTCATCGACGTGAGCGGCTCCATGGCTTCCGCCGATCGCCTGCCCCTGGTGCAGCAGTCATTCGGCCTGCTGCTGCGTCGGCTGAAGCCGTACGACACGGTTGCCATCGTCACGTACGCCGGCGACACGCGCGTCGCGCTGCCGCCCACGCCCGTCAGAGAGTGGCAGGAGATTCTCGATGCGCTTAGGGCGCTCCGCGCCGGTGGCGGCACCGACGGTGAGAGTGGAATCCGCGCGGCGTATGAGCTTGCCGGGAACAACTTCCGCCAGGGCGGCGTCAATCGCGTGTTGCTGGCCACCGACGGCGACTTCAACGTCGGGATCACGGACGTCGAAGACCTGAAGAAGTTCGTCGCGCGCGAACGGGGCAAGGGCATCTTTCTTTCCGTGCTCGGCTTCGGCGCGAGCAACTACAACGACGAGATGGCGCAGGCGCTGGCGCAGAACGGCAATGGCGTCGCAGCGTATGTCGATTCCGGGTATGAGGCGCAAAAGGTACTGGTGCGCGAAGCCACGTCTTCGCTCTTCACGATCGCCAAGGACGTCAAGCTGCAGGTCGAATTCAATCCGGCAACGGTGACGCAGTACCGGCTCGTCGGCTACGAGACGCGCGCCCTGCGCCGTGAAGATTTCGAAAACGACGCTGTGGACGCGGGCGACATCGGCTCCGGCCACAGGGTCACGGCGATCTATGAACTCACCCCGGCGGCGCCGGCAACAGCGACGGCGCCGGCGACGGCGAGCAACACGCAGACGTACGGCCGCTTGCTGATTCGCTACAAGCAGCCCGACGGACGCACGTCGCGGCTGATCGAGCAGCCGATCCTGATCAACCCGCCGCCGCTGTCGCCAACCCTGCAGCGCGACGTGGAGCTGGCGACTGCGGTGGCGGGTTTTGCGCAGCTCCTGCGCGGTGGCACCTATACGGGTGCGCTCACGTACAAAGACGTCGTGCGGCAGGCGGAGGCGGCCGCTGTCAACGATCCCAACGGGTATCGCGGCGAATTCCTCCAGCTGGTGGAAGAAGCGCAGCAGATGGCCGCAAGGGGCGGCGGCGACTAGCGGCGACTAGCGGCGACTAGCGCCGATTCGCCGGGTCAGAGGTGCCGCGTCTCGGCAGGCGGGTTCTGCCAGTTGTTGTTGCGACCGTCCGAATATCTCACCGGCGCGTCGATCAGCTCCTGCGGCTCGACGTCGTCCAGGCTCGACAGGAAGATCCCGACGAACTCCCCGCCCATGTAGTCGGCGTTGCCCTGCGCGTACGTCAACGTGCCGCACTCCGGGCAGAAATACTTGGTGGGCGCCTGCGGATGCTTGCGATAGCCCCGCGCCTTGTCCTTGCCCGCGAGCAGGCGGAACTGCGCCGGGCGCGCGAACGCGCTCCACGCGCGCGACTTCGTGCAGAAGGTACAGTTGCATTTGCCCGTACCCTGCGCGAGGTCGAGATCGACTTCGTAGCGGATGGCTCCGCAGTGACAGCTTCCCTTGTAGGTCTGCTGCATGCTCTGGCTCCTGGCTTCGGATACCGGCGTCCGGTGACAGCGAGCTGCCGATGATAGGCGAAGACGCCGCCGCGGTCAGAGCGGCGCGTGACGAGGAGTGCGGCTACTGAGCGGGGACACGCCCTACCCCACTCTCGCGCGCCGACCGATCCGCGTGGAAGCCGTGACTGCCACTCTGGATGGTCCTGCGCAGGTCGCAGCCGGCGCGAAATTCGAACTTCGCTGGACGGGACCGAACAATGCGCGCGACTACGTGGGTATCGGCGATGCCGACCCGAAGGGTCGCAAGTACATCACCTACGTCTACACGAGCAATGGCAGCCCGGTGTCGCTCGTCGCCCCCGACAAAGCCGGTGCATACGAGTTGCGCTACTACCTCGGCCTCGACGACAAGGTCATCGCGTCGCGCCCGATCGCGGTAGGCAGCGTGAGCGCTTCCGTTTCGGCGCCGGCCAGCGTCGCGGCGGGAGCGAAGCTCTCAGTTACCTGGAGCGGACCGAACAACGCGCGCGACTTCATCACGATCGTGAAGACCGGCACTGCCGACGGACAGTACGGGCCTTATGCCTACACGAACAAAGGCTCGCCGCTCGAGCTGCGCGCGCCCGATGAGCCGGGCGACTACGAAGTGCGCTACCTCACCGGGCAAACCTACGCGACGCTCGGCATCGCCAGGCTCACCGTGGCGGCGAACGCCGGCTCGGTGCAGGGACCTGCGGAGGCAGTGGCCGGCAGCACGTTCGCGGTGAGCTGGAAGGGACCGGACAATCAACTCGACTACATCACCATCGTCGAAACCGGTGCTCGCGAAGGAACCAGCGGGAACTACGCGTACACCGCGCGCGGCAACCCGGCGAAGATTCTGGCGCCGCTGAAGGCGGGCGATTACGAGCTGCGCTATTCGACCGGACAATCTCACGCCACGCTCGGGCGCGCGCCCATCCGGATCGCTCCGGCGAAAGTCGAGCCCGGCCTCGTCGCGGTTTCAGCCGCGGCCAGCGCGGGGGGTGCGGTGGAAATCATCCTCGATGCATCCGGCAGCATGCTTCAGCGCATCGGCTCGCAACGTCGCATCGACATGGCGAAGCAGACACTCATCAAGCTGACGTCGACCACCATCGCTGCGGGCACGCCGTTCGCGCTGCGCGTGCTGGGCCGCGAAGTGGACTCGTGCCAGACGGATCTCGAGATCGCACTGGCGCCGCTGAACGCGGCGGCAGTTGCCGGCAAGATCGCGAAGCTGGAATCGAAGAACAATGCGCGCACGCCGCTCGGCGCATCGCTGGACAAGGTGCCCGAAGACCTGCGCAACGCCACTGCGGAGCGGCTGGTGATCCTGCTCACGGACGGCGACGAGACCTGCGGAGGCGATCCCGCCGCGGCCATCGACAAGCTGGTCAAGGCAGGAGTGCGCGTCAACATCGTGGGCTTTGCCATCGATGACGCGAAGCTAGCGGCTACCTTGCGACACTGGTCCGACGTTGCGGGCGGATTGTATTTCGAAGCGAAGGACGCGCGCGGCCTGGACGCTGCGATGACGGAAGCGACGAAAGCCGTGTTCACGATCGTCAACGCGCAGAACCAGGTCGTTGCCGACGGAGTCGTCGGCGGTGCAGCGGTCACCGTGATGCCCGGCGATTACACGGTGAAGCTCACCGGGAAAGCAGGTCGCTCAAAGGCGGTCACAGTGAAGGCTGGAGAGAAGTCTGCCGTGCAGCTTTGAGTCCGCGATTGCTGTGAACCGCGCCGATACCGTGCCTCGGCATGCGACGGGATACGCCCGCCGCACTCCGGCTACCCGTAGCGCAGACTCCAGCCCTCGCAATACATGTCGATCTCGGTGGGAGGCGTCGTTGCAGTTGCGCCGAGGCGCTGCGCACCCGGCGCGTAGCGGACGATCCCCAGGTTGCCGAGCTCTGCAGTCACGATGCCCGCCATGTTCGCACCGACCCATTCGATGCGTCCGGGGCGCTCTCCGTCGCGTCCATTGTTGCCCTTGAGAGCGAAGTCGGCGAACCACGTATAGAAGGGTGCGGCATCCGTCTCGTTGATCGTGATCGTGATCAGCCCGCAATCGAGCGGCGTCAGTGACAAGTCTTCGGCCTTGACCTCGCCGCCAGCCGACGACTGTGTCCGCTTCGCGGAAATCGCACTCACTTTCTGCACGCGCCGGCAGGCCGCTTCCAGGCCCTGGATGCTGAGGCGGAACAGGTTCGCCTGCGGCACCTTCGAGGCTGCCGGATGAAACGTCACCGGTGAACCGCCCGGGCCGACGAGGCGAGTCGACGAGGGAGCGAGACCCAGGGTGATGAGGGCGGGCTTGCCTGCCGCAGCTCCGTCGGACTCCGAAAGACTGATCTCGGACAGCACCGCGTCATGAAACTCCAGGCGTTTCATTTCCTGCACGTTGACGTCGTAGTAGACCAGCGCGCCGCTCTTGCGTATCGGACCCTTGAGCATCGTGTTGTTGACCCACGCTGCGAGCGGTGGCGCCATGCCGGCAAGCCCGACTTGCAGGCGCAGGTCCTCATAGCGGATCGCGCCGGTGCGCTTGCGCCGGGTCGGCGCACCATCCGGCGGCTCCAGGACGACACTGGCGATCGCGTTTCCGCCTTCGGAAGACTCCAGGTAAGTGCCGCTATTGTCGAGCACCAGACCCACGGCACCCCGCGGAACGGGGGCTGCGCTGCTCGAAGCCGCAAAAGCTGCGTTACCTTTCAGCGCCGAGCCGCCGAACAACGCAGCACCGCCGGCTGACAGGCCAAGCGCTCGCATCAGGTCGCGTCGCGACAAGCCGCCGTCGCTGCGCTCGACCCTTGGCTGATTCGGCTTCTTCATACGACCTCCCGGGTTCGATTGTTCTCCGGAGAATTGGCGATCTCTCCAGGCCTCGATCGATGCGTATCAAGATCGTTGTACGGCGTCGCGTGCGGACGCAAATGGCGTCCCCTAGGGGATTCGAACCCCTGTTACCGCCGTGAAAGGGCGATGTCCTGGGCCTCTAGACGAAGGGGACGCGGAAAAAAAAAAGGTGGGCGAAAATCAGACCGTCATCGAAAAACTTGGTGGAGCTGATCGGGATCGAACCGACGACCTCCTGAATGCCATTCAGGCGCTCTCCCAGCTGAGCTACAGCCCCACGCGAGGGGCGCGACTCTATAGAGCCGCCGCCACAGTGTCAACGCAAAGCCAGCAATTTTAAGCAGTTACGCGCGATCTCACGCCGGTGCGCGTGTTCCGAAGTGCTCGAGCGCACGATCGATCCGGCGCAGTGCCACCTCGCGCCCGAGCAGGGCCACGGTCGCGTCGATCGGCGGGGAAACCGCGCCGCCCGACACGGCTACGCGCAGCGGCTGGGCAACCTTGCCGAGCGACGCGCCGCTCTCGGCGCACACAGCATTCAACGCCGCGTGGACGCCTTCGGCGGCCCACGGCTGCAGCGTCGCGAGCTTGCCGCGCACCGTCGCGAGCAACGGCAGTGCCTCCGCGGTCAGGTTCTTCTTCGCGGCCTTCTCGTCGTACGACTCGAAGTCGCGGAAGAAGAACACGCTGGCCTGCGCCATCTCCTTCAGCGTCTTCGCGCGCTCGCGCTGCGCAGCCGCGATCCCCTCGAGTCGATCGAGGTCGTCCGTCTCGATGCCGATGCGCGCCAGGTGCCAGCGCAGCTGCTCGGCGAGCACTCGCAAAGGCGCACGCATCATGTGCTGCTGGTTGAGCCACAGCAGCTTTTCGGGATTGAACGCGGAGGCCGCCTTGTTGACGTCGTGGACGTCGAAGACCTTCATCAGCTCTTCGAGCGTGAACACTTCCTGGTCGCCGTGCGACCAGCCGAGGCGCGCGAGGTAGTTGAGCAGCGCCTCGGGCAGAAACCCGTCGTCGCGATACTGCAGCACGCTCACCGCGCCGTGGCGCTTGGAGAGCTTCGCACCGTCCGGCCCGAGGATCATGGGCACGTGCGCGTACACGGGCGGCGTCACGCCGAGCGCCTCGAGCATGTTCATCTGGCGCGGCGTGTTGTTGAGATGATCGTCGCCGCGGATGACGTGCGTCACCGTCATGTCCATGTCGTCCACGACCACGCAGAAGTTGTAGGTCGGCGTGCCGTCGCTGCGCGCGATGATCAGGTCGTCGAGCTCCTTGTTCTCGAACGTCACGGTGCCGTGGATCACGTCCTCGACGACTACGGCGCCGTCGAGCGGATTCTTGAAACGCACCACGGGCTCGACGCCCGCGCGCGCTTTCGACGGATCGGGAGCGTTGCCGGCCGGCCGGCAGCGACCGTTGTAACGCGGCTTTTCCTTGCGCGCCATCTGCCCGACGCGCATCGCATCGAGCTCCTCCTTGCTGCAATAGCAGTGGTACGCCGTGCCCGCGCCGAGCATCTGCCGGATCACTTCGCGGTAGCGGTCCATGCGCTGCGTCTGGAAGAACGGCCCCTCGTCGTGCCCGAGACCGAGCCACTTCATGCCGTCCAGGATCACGCGCACGGCTTCGTCCGTGGAACGCTCGCGGTCGGTGTCCTCGACACGCAGGATGAACTTGCCGCCCATGCGATGAGCGTAGAGCCAGCAATAGAGCGCGGTGCGCGCGCCGCCGACGTGCAGGAGGCCCGTGGGGCTCGGGGCGAAACGGGTGCGAACGCTCATCCGTCAACCAGGTGGCCGAAGGGAGCGCGCAAGATATAGAGAGTGCCCCGCCGTTTCAAGAAACCGGCGGGGGCTCCCGGCAGGGGGGTCGGCACCTTCGGAAAGGTGCCTGACCCCGTTCCCTTTTCAGGCTCTCGTGGTCGTCAGGCTCTAGCGATTGCCCTTGCGCTCGGTCTCGGTCCGACGCTCCGGATCGCCCGCCGGATTGCTCTGGCGGCCGCGATCCTGCTGCGGATCCTGGTCGGCGCGGCGAGGCTGATCCTGCGTCGTCCGGTCATGGCCCGGGCGCTGGATCGTCGTGTCCCTTTCGTCGTCATCGTCGCCCGAGACAGGCGTCGTCGGCGGATCGCGCGACGGCTTGCCCTGCTCCGCCTTCGGGTTGGTACGCACCTTCGGGTTCTCCGGGGGCTTCGTGCGCGGCGCGGGATTCTGGATCTCGCGATCCTCGCGTCCCGGATGCGGCGTGCCTGGATTGTCGATCTCCGGACGACCGGTGCCCGGTCTTTCCTGATTAGCCATCGGTTTGCTCCTTGGATTGAGGGACGGCGGAACGCCGCCAGCCCTAACGGGGCTGACCTCTCAATGCAGGGTCCGTACCAGCGCGGAAGGCGCTTGAGAGGCGCCAAAGGCGCCCGACGCCGCAAAAAGCGCGTGAGCGGGTGCAACCGCTACACGCGCGATTCCGCCTGCACGGCATCAGATTTTCTGAGGCTGCGTCAGGTTTGCTTAACCTGCCATCACCGAAACCGGTTGCTCGCCACGACCGCCTGAGGCAGGGTCGGTCGACCATGTCGGGACGCGATCGCATCGAGCTGGTGTTGCTGGCGGCGCTCTGGGGAGCGTCCTTCCTCTTCATGCGCATCGCCGTGCCCGAGTTCGGCGTAATGCCGCTCGTCGAAATTCGTGTGGGCGTCGCCGCGATTTTCCTGATCGGCGTGCTCGCCTGGCGCCGCAAGCTCGGCGCCATCGCCGGCAACGTGCTGCCGCTCACCTTCCTCGGCTTCGTGAACTCCGCCCTGCCCTTCGCCCTGTTCGCGTACGCCACGATCTACATCACCGCGGGCACCGCGGCCGTCCTCAACGCGAGCGTGCCGCTGTTCGGCGGTCTCGTCGCATTCGTGTGGCTGCGCGACCGCCTGACCCCCGCGCGCGTCGTCGGCCTCATCGTCGGCTTCACGGGCGTCATGATCCTGGTCTGGGACAAGGTGTCGCTCAACGGCGCGGGCAGCGCGGTCGCGATGATTGCGGGCCTCACGGCGTCGTTCTCGTACGCGATCGCGGCGAACTACGCGAAGAAGGGTCTCGGCAAGGTCGATCCGATCGTGACGGCGGGCGGGAGCACGATCGCCGCCACCGTGCTGTTGTTGCCGTTCGCGATCGCGACGTGGCCGGAACAGCTGCCTTCGCTCGTGAGCTGGCTGTGCGTGATCGCGCTCGGCATCGGCGGCACCGGCATCGCCTACATTCTCTATTTCCGCCTGATCGCGCACGTCGGCCCGGCGAAGGCGGTCGCGGTCACCTACCTCGTCCCCGTGTTCGGCATCCTCTGGGGACTCCTCATCCTGCGCGAGCCGGTCACGCTCAGCATGCTGATCGCCTGCGCCGTCATCCTGCTCGGTACCGCGCTCGCCACCGGCACGCTGTTCAAACCCGCAGCGGCCAGCCCTGGAGCGGTCAATTCCGCGGCGGCGAAGCCGGTGCCGGCCGCGAGTACGTCTTCGCCAGATGCCGCGCGGTCTCCGCGAGCTTCTCCCTGAGCTCGGGCGGCGAGATTACCTCGCCTTCCACGCCGAGCCGCAGAAACTGATGGCTCGCGTGTTCCACTGATTCGATCGGCACTGCAACCCGCCGCCAGCCGTCATCGTCGGCGGCATCGTCGGAACGATCCGCCGCCGCACACACGGCAGCGCTGAGCGCCCGCAGGCGCTTCTCGCCGAGCGCCGACACGCGCACGATGGCTGTTCCCTTGTACACGCCGTCCTCGAAGCGCGCGATCGACGCGGCCCAGTACTTCGCCAGCTCGAAGCCTTTCGGTCGCGCGAAACGCTCTGCGCGCACTTCGACCTCGTGCATGCTCGACAGGCGGAACGTGCGCGGATCCTTCTCCTTGCCGTTCGCGTCCTTGCCACCGCCCGCCACCACGTACCACTCACCGGCTTTCAGCACCAGCCCGAGCGGCTCGATCACGCGATTGCTCACGTCCTTCCAGCTCTCGTAGCGGACCTTCACGCGCCGCTCGTTCCACACCGCATCGGCAATGGCGCCGAGGTGCTCGACGCGCGCGGGATTCTGAAACCAGCCCACCGGATCGAGGTGAAAGCGCGTGCCCACGACGCGCGCTTCGCTCTGCCACTGCGGCGGCAGCGCGGCCAGGAGCTTGAGCTGCGCGGAAGCCATCGCCTCGCCGAGGCCGAGCTGCGAGGCAGGTCCTGGCGTGCCGACCAGGAACATCGCCTGCGCTTCCTTTGGCGTGAGCCCGGTAAGCCGCGTGCGCCATCCGCCGAGCAGCTCAAATCCGCCCGCCGGCCCTCGTTTCACCGTGACCGGCACACCGGAGGCGCTGAGCTGTTCGACGTCGCGATAGATCGTGCGCACCGAGGCTTCGAGTTCCCCGGCGAGCGCCTGGGCGCTCATGCGGCCGCGCGATTGCAACAGCATGAGGATGGAAATGAGGCGGCCGGCGCGCATGGCGGAAAGCTCTGGAGATGGGCCAGAAAGGCTAGCAGAAATAGCTGACAGAAGGTGTCAGATATGGTGGCGCAGCATGTCGGCCACGCCAACCAGCAGTCGGGGACCGACCGATGTGGATCGAATTTGCGGATGCGGAACTGGAAGAGCTGATCGCCGCAGGCGGCGCCCTTCTCAGGCTGGAACCGATGAGCACCCTGCACATCGGGCGAGCCGACCCGCGAGCCGACCAGCAGGAAGCGCGTGGCCATCGCGCAGGTCGCGTCGGGCCGGATGCGCGAGCAAGTTGGCATCGCGCACCCGTGTCCGCAAACGACAGTGAGCCGACGTCGCTGCGTCGGATCGACAGTCCGATCTAGGTGGACAAAACTGCACGGCCAGCGGCAGTCAGCGTCCAGCGCTCGCCCTTCTTTCCCTGAACGCGCATGACCAGATTTCCGCCCTCGAGCTGCTCGAGCGTCGCACGGACTTCGCTCACCGGTCGTTGCACCTGCTGGGAAATTCCCCAGACGGAGCGCAGCGTGTACTTGGAATTGTCCAGCGCCGTCAGGAGAGCGCGACTCGCGTCATCAGGTCTATCGCTGGCAGTCGCCTGAGCTGTGCCGTCCGCAGGAGCGAGCTCAGGCTCGGTCACGCCCGCTGCAGCCTGCTCGGCGGTCTCGAGTGCCTCTGCGGCCGTCTCGTTGGCGTTCTCGACCTGCTTCTTCGCTTCATCGGCAGCTTTCTTCGCGTCCTGCGCAAGTGCCGTCACGCGATCAGACAGCGTCCGGATGAACTGGCGCGACGAGATTGCCGCAATGAGGCAAAAACCAGCAAAGATCAGGGCGTCGGCGCCGAGTTCCGGAGCGGCCAGAACGTTCTTGAGGAGGTCGCTCTCGATCGTGTTGAGAAAGAGCGGGATCAGAATCGCCGCACCAATCCCGAGCACCACAGCCTTGCCCCATCCTTTCAGGCCCTTCAGCGCATCATCTCCGGCGAGGATCATGTTGATCGAGCCACCGACGATGCCCATCAGGAACATGATGCCCAGCACTACGCTCATGACATTCCTCCGCGCCACGCCCTGGTCGCACGAGTTGCATGATAGCTCCTGTAGCGAGAGTGTTCTTTATTCCGCGGCGAACCTGGTTCATGCCGCGCGGCCGGAAGGTAACGGTGTCAGATAGACAGGCCCGGATCGCCCTCCACCACACGTTGCTCCAGGCGCGGCGCCTGCCCCGCTTTCCAAAGCGCGGCGTGATGTACGACGCGATAGCGCAGCGGCCCGCCGTCCGGCGCGTCGCTGCGCTCCAAGGGCCGCGGGATGCAGACGAACTCGCACTCGGCAGCGTCCGCCGAGACGCGCAACGTTGCGTAGCCGTGACCGCCCATGTCCAGGAACGACAGGTGCGGTGCGAGGTCGGGATTCGATAACTTGCGTGCCCGCTGCAGGTCGCCCGTGGCCTGATATTCCAGGCAGGTTCGCACACCGTGATGCATCAGCAGGTTCACGGCGGGCTGCGGGCGATCCGCGCCCTTCACGTCCGCGCAGTAAAGCGCGCGCAGCGGGTGGTCCTTCGGGAAAACGTGCTCGAGCGCCTCGACGAGGCCGGGGGCGGAAATCGATCCGGTGATGAACGCGATGCCGACGGGCTCGAACTTTTTCGGCGGCAACGCCTTCGCCGCGACGCCCGCCCAGAAACTGTGCCGGTCTCCGGACACCGTCGCGAAGCCGGTGATTCCCGCGTCGCGGATCAGGTCGTAGATCTTCGCGCGTTCGCTGAACGCGCTGCCGTAGTCGCTGAAACCGAGCGTCGCATAGCCGGCGCCGTGCCAGGGCTTGGTGAGGCCGGGCGGCACATTTTGCGGATCCATGCGCGTGTCGAGCGTGCCCGAGGAATTGCCCCACACCTTCCAGGTCGCGCGCGACGCGCGCAGCTTGTCGAGAAACCACGCCTGCTGCTTCTCGCCGAGAATCGTCTGCGGAGTGGCACTCTTGCGGAAGTTGGCGATCGTCTTGTCGCCGAGCGCGATCGCCTCAGGCGGCTTGCCATCCGCATACGCGCGCCCGGCGTCGAGAATCTCCACTGCCTCCAGCGGCAGCATGTCGGGGTAGTCGTCGCTGCCGAGGTTCGCAGCTTCCGGCCGCGAGGTCGGATCTTCGGAGCGCCAGGAGTGCTGGTCGGTAATGATCAGATCGAGATGCCGGCCCCAGCGCAGCGAGCGATAAGCGATGAGGCTGTCGAGCGCCGCGAGATTGCCGGGATCGCGGCCGAGGCCGTGCTCGTCGAACGGGCCGAGCGGCCCGTCCTTCACGACGGGAGCTTCGAAACGTTCGAGTGAAGGTCCGCCGGCCTTCTGCACGCGCGCGGGCTGATACTCGAACCACGCCTGGTTCGCGATCACCTTCAGCTGCTGGGCGGGGCGCTGGTCCTGCCCGAACTGCTGCATCGATTGCCAGCCCTGCCAGGAGAATTCGTGGTTGTCCCACATCGGCACGAACGCCCAGCGGGCGCGTGCATCCTGGATGTCGGGATCCTGCAGGTACGCGCGATAGAGCGCGCGATAGTCGGCGAGCGTGCGGGCAATGCGAAACCGCGGCGGCCTGCCCTCTTCCGCGCCGATCGCCTGGCCATCCGGAAAGCGGAACGTGCCGCGCAGGCGCCGGTCGTAGCGCTTCCCGTTCGGACGATCCTCCGGGTAGTTGATCACTTCGTAGATGAAGTCTCCGAGGTGCAGCACGAACGCGAGCTGTTCCTCCGGCCGGGCGCGCTCGTCCTCGTGGATCATGCGCCGATAGGCGTTCTGCGCGCCTTCGCCGATGGTCTGGCAGCTCACGAACGAAAAGCGCACCGGTCGCGCATCGTCGGGTGCCGCGGCGGTGCGCGTGCGGCCGATCCTGCTGCCCTGCCCTTGCGCGTTGGCGAAACGATAGAAATAGGCGCGCGCAGGCTCCAGGCCCGCGACGAGCACGCGGCACGTGTGATCCGCGGCGGCGAGCGCACGCGTCTGCGCCGCTGCGACCACGCGCTCGAACTTCTCATCCTCCGCGACTTCGACGGTCAGCGTTACAGCCTGGGTACTGCCACCCGCGCTGAAGCGCGTCCACAGCAATGCGCTGTCCGGAACGGGATCGCCCGACGCCACGCCTTCCGCAAACAAGTCGCGCCGCTCGGTCCACTTCAGCGTCGACCGCGTCGGTTTCGATTTGCCCCAGGCTACTGTCGCGCCCATTGCCGCGGCCGCGGCGATGAACTCTCGTCTCGTGAGTCGCTGCATGTTCTCCTTCGCTGCCGGCAGGCGATCCGGCAAGGCCGCGGAAGTCTACTCGCTGGCGACGCGCGAGAGTTCCACAGGGATGAACCGCCGCGCTGTCGTGTCGAAGATCCCGCAGCGGACCATCGAGCGACGACCAGTCGGTCCCGGTGTGACCGCGTCGCGCAGCCAGCGGCTTCGCTTGCGGCGAGAAATTCGCTCGGCGCGATGGCGCCGGCACTCAGGAGTGGGTGCGAAGCTGGTCGCGAGGTTCAGTCCGGGACGGCCCGCGCTCAGGGATTCAGGCCGGCACGCCCTCAGCGACCATGAGCCCGCGGCCGGAAATTTTTTCCTGCAACAGCGCCATCAGGCGCGGTGCCACGACGCCGAAGGCGCCTTCAAGGCTCGCGAGCAGCGGCGCAACGTCCTTGACCGAGGCATGGTAGCCCACGACAGATTGCAGCTTGCGCGCGATCTGTGCGACCGCGGTAGCCCCCACGCGCTCACTGCTCGAGCACAGGGTGCGCGCCGCTCGTCCGACCATGTGCACATCGCCATGATGCATCGCTTCCTTCATCGTGCGCAGTTGTAGTGGTGTGTCGCACAGGTAGGTGTCGACGACGAACGTGACGTCCTCGGCGACGACGTCGCGGAGCACGGCATCGGCGTGATTTGGACTGAGCTCGCTCGTCATGCTCCCTCCAGTGCGTGGCGGTCATATCTTCGACCGACGGCGGAGCGAACTGCATACGGAAATCCCGCAATCGGACCTGAGAAGGCTGGGGTAATCCTGCTCGTCGCGGCCTCGGCGCCCGCATCCCCTGGGACCGGGCGCTTCGGGACGTGAACCACGTCTCGTTCGTCGTCACACGCTCGTACGCGCGATTTTACATTTCGTGCGCGCGGTCCGCGGCCGCAGCCTCTGTCGCCGGCGGTTCCGCTGAACTTCACCGGGCCTTTTTTGTTTCGCGGCAGGCTAAACTCGCCGCCGCGATGCTCAAGATCTCACGCGAGCTGCTGCTCAATTCCGCTCTCGGCGACGCCGAAGTGCTGATCTGCCGCAATCTCGGCCGCCAGCCCACGCCTGAAGTCCACTCGCCGCTCCCGCAGCTGCTCTTCACGCTGCGGGGCTGTTTCCTCTGGCACGTGGGTTCTTCGCGGCAGCTCGTGGACGCGAACCGCTGCGTCGTCATCCACGCGGGCGAAACGTCGCAGGACAGCCATCCCACGGACGCCGGCGACGTCGCTGCACTGCTGATCGCGCCGCGTTGGGAGCTCATCGAGGAAATCTTCGCCTGGGACGGCGGCGCGGCACCTTCCGCCGGTGCGATGCGCGTTCATACCCTCCCCGCCACGCCCGCCTTGCAACTCGCCACCCATGATTTCGTGAATGCGGCGCGCCGGACGCGCCCGGGTCCGAGGTCGGCGGCCGACGAACTTGCGCTCGAAGAAGACATGCTGGCCGTGCTGCGTCGACTCGCGCCGGCGCGCCGCAGCCACCCGTCGTTACAGCGCATGCGCGTTTCGGGTCGCGTGCGCCACATGGTGCACGCCGTGAAAGAGCAGTTGCAGACGCTCGACCAGCGCGTGTCGCTGACCGAGCTCGCGCGCACGGTAAACGTGACGCCGGCGCATCTCACGGACGTCTTTCGGCGCGTCGAGGGCATTCCGCTGGCGAACTATTGCCGGCGCATCCGGCTCGCGCGCGCCCTGCACGAACTGCCACGGACGCAGAACCTGGCCTCACTCGCGCAGGACCTGGGGTTCTCCAGCCACGGCCACTTCAGCGCCGCCTTCAAGTCTCTCTACGGAATTACGCCTTCGCAGTTTCGCGATTCGCGCCGCGTTCGCAGCGCCTGACACTGCACGCCGCCCCGCGGCGCCTGACACCTTCGTCCCCGCCGCGCCTGACGGCGAATCGAAAGATTCTGGAAGCCGCCCGGCGTGCCGGCTGACAGGATTCGCGCATGAGAACTGCCGCCAGAACTGCCGCCAGAACCGCCGCCAGACCTGCCGCCCACCTTGCCATCCCCTTTGCCGCCCTGCTCTTCGGATCAGGCTCCGCGAGCATCGCGGACGTGCCACCGATCGGCCACGACGTGCAGGGTTTGCAGCCCGCGATGCTCGCGCCCGGATTCGTGTCGACGATGGACGACGATTCGCATCCGACGCTCTCACCCGACGGGCGCACGCTCTACTTCCTGAAGAACACACCGACGTTCGACTTCTGGACCATCGTCGAGTCGCACTGGCAGGGCACCGGCTGGGGTCCGATCCGCACCGTGTCGTTCTCCGGCCAATACCCCGACGGCGACCTCGTATTCGCCGGCGACGGTCGGCACGCGTTCTTCGTCTCTTCGCGCCCGGTGGACGACAAACCACGAACCGACACGGAGATCTGGTCGATCGAGCGCACGGCCTCGGGATGGAGTGCACCCCGTCACGTACGCGAACTGTCGAGCCCCGGCGATGAGTGGTTTCCGACGCTGACCAACGACGGCTCGGTCGTGTTCGGATCGACGCGCGACGGCGGACGCGGCTGCGACCTCTACCGGGCGCAGTGGCGGAACGGGAAGTTCGAGGCACCCGTGAATCTCGGCGCGCCGCTCAACACCGCTGCCGAGGAGATCGAGGCGTACGTCGCACCCGACGAGAGCTTCATCGTGTTCGCGGCCAAGGGCCGCCCGGATTCGCTCGGCAGCTACGACATCTACGTGAGCGAGCGGCGCGGCGGCAAGTGGCTGGAGCCGCGGCACCTCGGCGAGCCGATCAATTCGACCGGCTGGGACTTCTCGCCGCGCATGACGCCCGACGGACGCTACTTCACGTTCACGAGCAACCGCGGCTTCGGCTCGAAGCCGCTCGAGCGCCGGATCGAGTTCGCCGAGCTGCAGAAAAAGTTGCGCGCGCCCGGCAACGGCCTGCGCGACATCTACGTCGTCGATCGCAAGGCGCTGGGACTGCCGAAATCACCCTGACGCGACGGGCTCCCGCTGTCTGATTCTGGCGTAGGGAATTGTCTTACACCTGTGGCGTTTTCGAGCGCGCCGCGACGCGCGGCTCGCAACGCGGCTCGACGTCCTCGCGCAGCCCGTCGCGCGCGACTTTGCAACTGCGTGTCGATAGTGCCGTGAGATCAGCGCTTTCCGTGTGGCGCAAATCCCGAAGCGTTGCGCTCACGTCACGTGCCGCGTCGCAACGCGCGCGGACGCGAGCCGTGCACGACGGCCCCGCGCCGCCTCGTTCCCGCTGCCGGTGCCGCTTGCGCCAGTTCCTTCAGGAACAACGAAGCCTGTCCGATCTCAAAAAAGGCAGTGTCAATTTCTTCGGGCGCTGCCAGGGACGGACATGCCCAACATTCGAACGTTCGCGTCGCTCACCCGCTGCGTCGGCGCTTCGCTCATCGGTACCGCCCTCTTCGCCGCCTCCGCAGTCGCCGAAGAGAGCGCCACCCTCAAACTGATCCGCAACGTCCAGGCGCTGCAGAAGGAGCACGGCTCGTACGCACCGGAAGTCCTGCCGCCGCTCGTGAAGCTGGGCCAGCTCTACGGTGCCGGGCAGTGCGTGCACGCCATCGACATGCTCGACCTGGCAGTGGAGATCGGACGCCGCAGCGAAGGGCTGCTGAGTCCGAAGCTGCTCGAGGTCTACGATCCCCTGATCGGCTGCTACCTCACGCTCGACCAGCCTGCGGAGCTCGGGCGCGCGCAACGCATCGTCGTCCTCATCAACGAGGCGCAATACGGCTACAACGATCCGCGCATGCTGCCGGTCCTCGCGGAGGGCGCGCGCCGCTACGAAGAGGCAGGCCTCTACTTCAGCGCGCGACGGCTCCACCGCCGGGCCATCGAGGTTGCGAGTCACGCGGCGGGTCGCGACGACCTGAGCCTGGTCGCTCCGTTGCGCGGCATGGCACGTGCCTATCGGCTCGAATACACCTACGGCCTCGCCGTGCCCGACATCGCTGACGACGAATACCTCGGCAGCAAGCTGCGCAGCAACGCGGGCTCACCCATCGGCGCCTTGCGCTTCGACCGCCTCGGCGAGCGATCGCTGGAACAAGCCGTCAAGATCCTGCGCAAGCATCCGGACGGCGTGCGCTCCGACCTGGTCGACACCTTGCTCGAGCTCGGCGACTGGCACCAGCTCGCCGGCCACCGCGAGGAAGCCGTCGACGTCTATCGCGAAGCGTGGCACGCCCTCAATGCCGAAGACGCGCCGGAATCGAACCTGCTGCGCAACGCCTTTCCGCTGCGCTTTCGCATGCGCAACGGTGTGCCGCTGCGGCGCACGCCGCTCGCGAGCGAGAGCTACGAGAAGTACACCATCGACCTGGCCTACAACGTCACAAGCGACGGCAAGGTGCACGACGTCCAGGTGGTGGAGTCGAACGCACCGCGTCGCATGATCCCGCGCGTGATCGAGGATCTCAAGTACACCGTCCATCGGCCGCGCTTCGAGAACGGCGAGCCGGTAGACGAAGAAGGCCTGATCTACCGGCGCAACGTGTACGAGCGCGGCAAGGGCGAACGCGTCGCGGGCATCACCTTCAAGTAGAAACGCAGGGCCAGGTCGAGACGCAGACGCCTCAACGCAGGCGCCCACTGCAGACGCGACCGCGGCGCGGCCCTTCGGCGCCGCTGGCGTAAATTGCATTCCTTTTGTCTCATCGGCCGCCGCGGTCCGATGCCACGATAGCGCCACGACACTCATGCGCGACATGCCTCCCGACCTCGGGCGGAAGCGCTCCGCAGGTCATGGTGAAGATCGACGTCAACGGCAGCGTTCGCGAAGTTTCGGCCGAGCCCGCGATGCCGCTCCTGTGGGTGCTCCGCGATCTGCTCGGCATGACAGGCACCAAGTACGGCTGCGGCATCGGCCAGTGTGGCGCCTGCACCGTCCACCTCGACGGCGACCCCGTGAGGTCGTGCATCACACCGATCTCGGCAGCAGTCGACCGACGGATCACTACCATCGAAGGCTTGTCACCGGATGGCTCGCATCCGATCCAGCGCGTGTGGGCCGAAGCCGACGTCGTGCAATGCGGCTACTGTCAGCCCGGTCAGATCATGACCGCCGCTGCCTTGCTCGCCGGCAATCCGGATCCCACCGACGAGGACATCGACGCCGCACTGTCGGGAAACATCTGCCGCTGCGGAACCTATGCGCGCCTGCGCCTCGCCGTTCACCTCGCGGCAAAGGCCGGGCGCAGAGGCCGCGGATGACGATCTCCCGGCGCGACCTGTTGCGCGCGGGCTCGGTGTCGGCTGCGGCGCTCTGGATCGGATTCAACGTTCCGCTCGCGGTACGGGCTCAGACCGCGCCAGCGGCACCAGCGCCCCGCCCGCTGCCTGCGCCCAACGCATTCCTGCGAATCGGTGCCGACGACTCGGTCACCGTGCTGCTCGCCCACTCGGAAATGGGTCAGGGAATCTGGACCGGGCTGGCGATGCTGATCGCCGAAGAACTGGAATGCGACTGGTCGAAGGTGAAGAGCGAGCACGCGCCGGCAGCGCCGGTGTACGCGCACACGGCGTGGGGATCGCAGGCGACCGGCGGTTCGTCGAGCACGTGGAGCGAAATGGACCGCTATCGCACCGTCGGCGCGATGGCCAGGGACATGCTCGTGCGCGCGGCCGCCGCACGTTGGAACGTCGCACCTTCCGCCTGCCGTGTCGCAGGCGGCATCGTCAGCCACGACGAGAAGCGGGTCTCGTTCGGACAGCTCGCCGCGGACGCGATGGCGTTGCCGCCGCCCACCGCGGTCACGCTGAAGGATCCGAAGGACTGGACGCTGATCGGCACGCGTGTCCGGCGCCTCGATACGCCCGGGAAGATCACGGGCA
>Ga0187894_10001326_pt1 | contig 31998 bp, 24 predicted proteins | sample GBC1701081metaG_FD_136650 | JGI IMG/M metagenome (GOLD analysis project Ga0187894, IMG submission 136650) | White microbial mat communities from a lava cave in the Kipuka Kanohina Cave System on the Island of Hawaii, USA - GBC170108-1 metaG ...
ACCCGGCCACCCGGCTTTCCGGCAACGGATGCCCGTTGTTGCCGACAGATGCCGCCATCGACAGGAGGGTTTTGACGATGATGCCGAAGAGCTCGGCGATCTTCACCAGCCATGGCGCGATGATGCGGCCGAGGGCCCTGCCTTCGCAAAGCGTGCTGGTCATGTGACGTTTCCTTTTGGAGAGGGAGAGTGAGAGCAAGAACAGGCAGTAAAATGCGAATGTGCCCGGCAGCGGCTGTGGCCGGATCAAGTCCGGCCATGAACTCCGGGCACATTTCCAACTCTGATATTTTCCAAATCACCCTTTGGCCCGCGATGTCAAGAGGCACCATGGCCCGTGCGAAACAAGCGTCAGAGTCATGACACAAGCCGAAGAGGGCTTGCTCGGCTCACGTCCCGCCAACACCCACCCCCCCGCGCATGTGGAAGACAGCTTGGGCCGCGCTCGAGAATCGGCCCTTTTCCCGCGTTTTCTCAGTCAAGCTCAAGGTTTGCTTGCGAGGCCCTGCCGAATCGTGGCGCACTCTCACTTATCCACAAGCCACCATCAAGCTGTGGACACAAGATATAGTGTTAGGGTTTTGGTAACACACTATCTGTTGACGTTCATATGACGATGTAATAGATTGAGTCCTGAGGCTGAGGGGTACCGAGAACCGGGGCAAAAGCCGGCTCTCACACAACGAAAAACCCAAAATAATGCTGCTTGATCCGCGGGGGTGTCGTTCCCGGGGATGGGGAGTTCTGCGTCGTCAAACACGGGTGAATAGGAGCCGGTGGGTGGAGTTTTGCGCGTCCACCTCAGGCCAACTGTTGAAGAAGAACGAGGGAAACTATGAAGATCGAGCGCCGCTACACACAACCGGGTCAGGATGCCTATGAGGGTCTGGATTTCCGAAAGGCGGTGAGCGAGATCAAAAACCCCGACGGCTCGATCGTCTTCCGCCTGGAGGACATCGAGGTTCCCGCCTCCTGGAGCCAGGTCGCTTCCGACATCCTGGCGCAGAAATATTTCCGCAAAGCGGGCGTGCCTGCGGCCTTGAAGCGAGTCGAGGAAGAGACCGTTCCTTCCTGGCTCTGGCGTTCGATTCCCGATGACGCCGCCTTGGCAGCCCTCTCGTCCAAGGAGCGCACCCGTGGCGAAGTGAGCTCCAAGGAAGTGTTCAACCGGCTGGCCGGCACCTGGACCTATTGGGGCTGGAAGGGCGGCTATTTCGACACCGAAGAAGACGCCCGCGCCTTCTATGACGAGCTCTGCTACATGCTCGCCACCCAGAAATGCGCGCCCAACTCGCCGCAATGGTTCAATACCGGCCTGCATTGGGCCTATGGCATCGATGGCCCGGGCCAGGGTCACTATTACGTCGACTTCGAAACCGGCAAGCTCGTCAAGTCGAAGTCGGCCTATGAGCATCCCCAGCCCCATGCCTGCTTCATCCAGTCGATCGAGGACGACCTCGTCAATGAAGGCGGCATCATGGACCTGTGGGTGCGCGAAGCCCGCCTGTTCAAATATGGCTCGGGCACCGGCTCCAATTTCTCCAAGCTGCGCGGCGAGAATGAGCGGCTTTCGGGCGGCGGCAAGTCGTCCGGCCTCATGAGCTTCCTCAAGATCGGCGACCGGGCGGCGGGCGCCATCAAATCGGGCGGCACCACACGTCGCGCCGCCAAGATGGTCGTGGTCGACATCGATCACCCCGATGTCGAGGACTATATCGACTGGAAGGTGAAGGAAGAGCAGAAGGTCGCGGCCCTCGTCACCGGCTCGAAGACCGTGCGCAAGGCGCTCACCCAGATCATGAAGGCCTGCGTCAATTGCGAAGGCTCGGGCACCGATTGCTTCGAGATCGAGAAGAACCCGGCGCTCAAGCGCGCCGTCAAGGATGCGCGCCGCAGCATGGTGCCCGACAACTACATCAAGCGGGTCATCCAGTTCGCGCGCCAGGGCTACAAGGACATCAGCTTCGACACCTATGACACCGACTGGGACGGCGAGGCCTATCGCACCGTCTCCGGCCAGAATTCCAATAATTCGGTGCGCGTCACCGACGACTTCCTCAATGCGGTGGAAAGCGACCGCAATTGGGAGCTGACGTCCCGCCTCACGGGCAAGACCACCAAGACGCTGCCGGCGCGCGCGCTGTGGGACAAGATCGGCTATGCCGCCTGGGCCTCGGCCGATCCCGGCATCCAGTTCCACACCACCATCAACGACTGGCACACCTGCCCGGCCTCGGGCGAGATCCGCGCCTCCAACCCGTGCTCGGAATACATGTTCCTCGACGACACGGCCTGCAATCTGGCCTCCCTCAACCTCCTGCAGTTCCGCCAGGACGACGGCACTTTCGATGTCGCCTCCTTCGAGCATGGCGTGCGCCTGTGGACCATCGTGCTCGAGATCTCGGTGCTGATGGCGCAGTTCCCGTCCAAGGAGATCGCCAGGCTCTCCTACGAGTTCCGCACGCTGGGCCTGGGCTTCGCCAATATCGGCGGCCTGCTCATGACCGCAGGCATCCCCTATGACAGCCATGAAGGCCGCGCCATTTGCGGCGCCCTCTCGGCCATCATGACCGGCATCTCCTATGCGACCTCGGCCGAAATGGCCAAGGCGCTCGGCCCCTTCCCGGGCTTCGAGAAGAACCGCGACCACATGCTGAAGGTGATGCGCAATCATCGCCGCGCCGCCTATGGCGCCGCCGTCGGCTATGAAGGGGTGAAGACCGCTCCCGTGCCGCTCGATGAATTGAGCTGCCCCGAAAAAGCCCTCATCGCCCATGCCCGTGCCGCCTGGGACAAGGCCGTCACCCTCGGCGAGGCCCATGGCTATCGCAATGCGCAGTCGACCGTTATCGCGCCCACCGGCACGATCGGCCTCGTCATGGATTGCGACACGACCGGCATCGAGCCCGATTTCGCGCTCGTCAAGTTCAAGAAGCTCGCCGGCGGCGGCTATTTCAAGATCATCAACCAGGCGGTGCCGGAGGCGCTGCGCACCCTGGGCTACGGCGTCGACGAGATCGAGGCCATCGTCTCCTATGCGGTCGGCCATGGCTCGCTCGCCGACAGCCCGGCGATCAACCACCAGGCGCTCAAGGCCAAAGGCCTCGGCGATGCCGAGATCGCCAAGGTCGAGTCGGGCCTTGCTTCCGCCTTCGACATCAAGTTCGTCTTCAACAAGTTCACCCTTGGCGAGGCCTTCTGCAAGGGGACGCTCAAGCTGACGGACGAGCAGCTGAACGACTTCGGCTTCGACCTCTTGAGCCACCTCGGCTTCTCCAGGGCCGATATCGAGCGCGCCAATATCCATGTCTGCGGCGCCATGACGCTCGAAGGGGCGCCCGGCCTCAAGGACGAGCACCTGCCGGTCTTCGACTGCGCCAATCCCTGCGGGCGGCTCGGCAAGCGCTATCTCTCGGTCGAGAGCCACATCCGCATGATGGCGGCGTCCCAGCCCTTCATCTCGGGCGCCATCTCCAAGACCATCAACATGCCGAACGACGCATCGGTCGAGGAGTGCAACGAGGCCTATCTCCTGTCCTGGAAGCTGGCGCTCAAGGCCAATGCGCTCTATCGCGACGGCTCGAAGCTCTCCCAGCCGCTCTCGGCCCAGCTCATCGAGGATGACGAGGCCGAGGACGACCTGGCCGAGACGCTGGCCGGCAGGCCGCAAGTGCAACGCATCGAGACCGTGGTCGAGAAGATCGTCGAGGTGATGGTCAAGCGCGAGCGCGAGGTCATGCCGCAGCGCCGCAAGGGCTATACCCAGAAGGCGATCGTCGGCGGCCACAAGGTCTATCTCCATACCGGCGAATATGAGGATGGAAGGCTGGGCGAGATCTTCATCGACATGCACAAGGAAGGCACGGCGCTGCGCGCCATGATGAACAATTTCGCGATCGCGGTGTCGACCGGTCTGCAATATGGCGTGCCGCTCGAGAAGTTCGTCGAGGCCTTCACCTTCACGCGCTTCGAGCCGGCGGGCCTCGTCCAGGGCAACCAGTCGATCAAGAACGCGACCTCGATCCTCGACTACGTGTTCCGCGAACTCGCGGTCTCCTATCTCGGCCGCCACGACCTCGCCCATGTCGAGCCCTCCGACATCGGCTTCGACGCGCTCGGCAAAGGTGTCGAGGACGGCAGCGCGCCGCCCCCTGCCCCGGTTCCGGTGCCGGCCGCCAAGGTCCTGTCGTCGGGCTTCGTGCGCCGGCAGAACCTCAATCTGCGCAATGTCGTCGTGATGCCGACCGGCAGCACCACGGCCTCATCATCGCCCGCCCATGCGCTGCAGATGCGTGCCGCCGAGACCTATGGCACATCGGCGCTCGCCGTCGCCGAGGCGCATGTCCATGTGCATGAGCATCATGAGGAGCATGTGCATGTCCATGCAGCGCCCACCACGCTGGAGCTCGACCGGCGCACCCAAGCCCGCATGAAGGGCTATGAGGGCGACAGCTGCAATGAATGCGGCAACTACACGATGGTGCGCAACGGGACTTGCCTCAAATGCGACACCTGCGGCTCGACGAGCGGGTGCTCATAAGCCTCGATCGCACTGATTGGAAATGGCCGGGCATGTCCCGGCCATTTTTCATTTTACGCCAACGCCTGCTGCCAATAGCGAAGGGACTCGGCATTGACCGGATTGCCGGCGGCCGCGACCAGCGCCCTGATCTCATCATGGAAGCCCCGCGCCTCGTCTGTGCCCAAAGCGAGCTTGAGGCAGCGGATGATGCGGGTGATGCGCAGGTGATTGTGGTCGAAGGCGGTGAGCCAATGGTCGTTCGCCTTGTAGAAATCGAGCATCCTTTCGCGGGCGCGCCGCAAATTGGCCTTTGCCGCTTCGCTGGCTTTGATCTCGGCCACGTCCTCGGTACTCAAGACCGGCGCATTATGGTTAAAGCGGCTCGCTTCCGGCAGAGGAAACAGCCATTGGATGTAATCGTGGCTCCGTTCGAGCATGGAATCATCGTATGCCAGCACATCATCGAGCGAGCGGCGGCGATGATCGTGTCCTTCTCCGGTCAGAAACAAGACGGCGGCGGTCTTGGCGGTCATTTTTCGCTTCTCCTTGCCCGGAATCAGCCCTCACGGCGCATCGAACCATCTCTGCTTCGCTCGAAATGCCGGATGAAGCGCCCCTTCTCACCGGGCTCGCCCGCCTCTTTCGCCGGCCCGTCCGAGGCGGATTCATGCTCAAAATCGCTCCTCATGCAAAAAAATCTTGCCGGCGTGACTTCCCGGCCACAGTGCCGGCCAGCCGAAAAAACCTCTCCGCCAGGCCGATTCCGGACGCTGATCCGTATACGGAGCACACGAAAAAACACTTGATTCCCGCATGAATCTCGTGAATCCGGCGCGCTTCCTTCCGTATACGGACAAAAAACACGATTTCTCAATGTTTACCGGTTGTTAGCGGATTTCTGCTGACATACCAGATGTTGTCGGCATATTGCCGAATCACACAAACAGGTAGACAACACGTTGCGATGACGGCCTGACAAATGATGATTCCTCTCGAGGGTCGCACTGTTGGACGTTAGATGTGAGGCTTACCTGCGTTATTGGGGCTCTAATTTAACCAGGAGAAAGACTATGGCTGCTAAGAAAGCTGCTAAGAAGAAAGCTGCTAAGAAGACGGCGAAGAAGAAGGCCGCCAAGAAGAAGAAGTAATCTTCTTTTAGCGATACTTCAGGACTGGGCCCCGGACGGCATGAGCCTCCGGGGCCAGTTCTTTTTTAGGAGTGCCTCGGCTTCCTGCGCCCGCCATAGCGGATAGCCGCCTCGAGATAAAGCGCCAGCACCAGCCCGTTCAATATATGCCAGACGAAATGCGTGCCGATCGGCAGCATCGAGCATAGGATCTGGTCGGCGGTGCGGAAGATCAGCGACACGAACAAGATGGTTGAGGCCAGACTCACATTGAGCTGGGCCGGGTGTCCCTTGCGCAAGAGGTCGAGCGATACGATCACGCTGGCGATGAGCGCCGGCAAATAAGCGCCGGAGCCGTTCATGAAGCCTGGCGGCAGGATGCGCTCGGTCGCAAGGGTGACCAGGAACAGCACGCCCAGCCCCAGCCCCACCTTCCACCAGTCAAGGCCAAGGAACCGGCGCAGCGCGAAAGCGAGATAGCCGTAGATGAACAGCGTGATCGGCAGCACATCGGCCAATGCCGACCATTGGTTGGCGAAGGTATGGAAAGCGAGGCTGCCAAGGCCGATGACGAAGACCAGCGCGATGAGGACCCAGATGACGGGCTCGACGCCCCTTCTCGACGCCGCCCGCGCCGCCCAGATCGCGGCAATGATGAAGGCGGCATTGCTCAGCGCATTGAGCGGCTCGGCCCAAAGACCCGGGCCTGAGCGTTCACAATAAGCATCTATGGGCGCAAACCAGTCCATGAGCCCCTTGATACAAGACAAAAGCCGCGGCTGTCTTCAACCGCGGCTTCGCAATTGGCGAAAAGCCCAAGTCTATTGGTAGACGTAGACTCGCGAACCGAGGGCGACGCGGTCGTAGAGATCGATCACGTCCGAATTCATCATGCGGATGCAGCCTGACGACACCGCACCACCGATCGAGGCGGCATTGTTGGTGCCATGGATGCGGAACATCGTGCCCGAGATATACATGGCACGCGCGCCCAGCGGATTGTTGGGGCCGCCTTCCATATATTCCGGGATGATGTTCCCCTTTGCGGCCTCACGCGCGATCATCACGGCGGGCGGGCGCCAATCCGGCCATTCCCGCTTCATGCCGATCGAGGAATTGCCGCTCCATTGGAAGCCTTCCTTGCCGACGCCGACTTTGTAGCGCAGCGCCTTGCCGCCCGGCATCACATAATAAAGAGCGCGCTCGGGGGTGCGGATGATGATCGAGCCGGGCTTGTACTTGCCATCGCTGAAGGAGACGGTCGAACGGGTCGTGCGATCGCCCCCGCCCATTCCCCCGAACGATGCGCGCGTGGCGCGCCTCGTGCTGAACAGGCATTCGAAGAAGCTGTCGCAGGTCCGGCGCAACGATGCCCGGCGGTACTCCCGCTTGGCCTGCGGCTTTTTCCGCTCGACCTTGACGACCTTGACGGTCTTGACGGTCTTGACGACCTTTTTCTTGGGCGCCGGCTTCTCGCTGTACACCGTGATATTGGATTTCACATTGGGCGTCGCTGCCTGGACGCCCCCTGTCACAAGCCCCACTACGGCAAAGACAGCCGCGGCGCCAACCCAGATTTTCCGCATTTTAACCCCTTGTTAAGAGACAGCCCCGTCTCGAATGGAATCCCAACGCCGCGGACAATAATCTGGACCATGGGCCTTTTCAACTGGTTACGGGGTATCAGCGGTTTCACCGTTGCGTGACGGGCGGCCGCCCCACCCCGGCTCTCAAATCCCAACTTTGCCCTGATATCGCCATTGGTTTTCCCCGCCGCTTGACCTAATGTCTGCCGCTTCGAGTTGGGGGCAATCTAACTTTTCAAGAGGTCTGGAAATGACATTGGTCAAGCGCTCGGCGCTCGCGTTGATAGTTTTTACGTCTCTGGCGGGCGTCTCGCCCGCCTTCGCCGCCGAAGAGCCCCCGCTTGTCGCCGCTATCCTGAAGACCTGGGAGAGCCAGCTCAAGGTCAAGCCGACCTATCAATCGCTGACCACCGAAAGCGACGGATCCGTCGTCATCGACGGGCTCACGGCCAACCTGGTGCCCCCCGGCGATGCCGCCGGCAAGATGTCCGTCTCGGTCGGCAAGATCAAGCTCAGCGGCATCAGCGACAAGGGCAACGGCCTGTTCGAGGTCGCTTCCGCGCAATATACCGATACCAAGGTCGACATGGGCACGCCCGAGGCTGGCTTCAACGTCACGGTGCCCCAGAGCTCGGCCGAATACTGGTATGTCAAGGCTCTCGGCGACAATCCGACCCCGACCGACGTCCTGCGCGCCAATATGAACATCGCCAAGAAGATGTCCGCCGGCACCATGACGCTGACGGCGGCGGGGCAGACCTACTCGGCCGACAGCTATGAAATGACCTGGGACGGCGATCCCGCCACGGGCTCCGGCAAGACCGATTTCAAGATCGTCAATATCACAATACCGGAAGCCGCCATCGCCGCCCTCGATCCCTCGGGCATGCTGAAGCAGCTCGGCTATTCGTCGCTCGCCTTCGATATCGGGGGCAACGGCGATATCGACATCGGCGCGGACAAGATGGGCTTCAATTTCGACATGTTCTATGCCGGCAAGGACATGGGCACGCTCAAGATCGGCGCGGGCATGGGCGAGATCCCCGCGGCACTCCTGGCCGAGCTGCAGAAGCTCGAAGGCCAGGCGCAGCCCGACCCGAACAAGTTCATGCCCCTGGTCCAGGGCATCCAGGTGAGCCGCGTCGCCTTCCGCTTCGAAGACCAGTCGATCACCAAGAAGATGATCCCGCTCCTCGCCAAGATGCAGGGCATGGATGAGGCCACGATGGTGGCCAATGCCGGTGCCATGCTGCAGCTCGGCCTTGCCGAGCTCAAGAACCCGACTTTCACCCAGAAAGCGGTCGAAGCGGTCAATGCCTATCTCAAGGATCCGCGCTCGCTCACCATCCTGGCGAAGCCGGCGCAGCCCGTTACGGTCCAGCAGCTCATGGCGCTCGATCCCAACAATCCGGGGGCGGCCATCGACCAGCTCGGCGTCACCATATCGGCCAACGACTGACCGAGGCTTTCGCGAACTCAGATATAAACGGCCGGGAGTTCCCGGCCGTTTTTATTTATCCCAACCTATCGAGCCCATGACACGATAGCGCAAGAGGCTCTGTGGGCCACGATATCGTCTCGAGCGTGCGTGGAACGGGTTCACGCCGGCCATCTTTGCCATTTGGCGGTTAATCGCCTTATACGCGCCCGAGGCGCCGGAATGCTGGCCCTCCCGCTCAAAGCGGGCGCTACGCTCAATGAAGTCATCCATCAGTTTAAGGTGAAGCAAGGTCCCCAAAGGCTCACGCCGCTTCCAGTCGATTGGCCACAGCCAATGGTGATCCATGATGACCGTCTCGTCGGTGACCTCGAAGAATGGATATTTGGAAAGCCAATGCTTGAAGACTGGTCCGTCGCCGCTCGCCAGCCGCTGGCGCGGACCGCCCGTCAAAAGCCATCCGCCGGGACTCGGTTCCAGATCGTATCCTTCGCTATCAAACCAACAGTCATACGCCAGAATATCCATTATCTGACGCCTCTCGACGCCCAGACCACCGGAAGGATAGACGTCCAACATCATGGCGTAGAGACGATCGATTCCTTGCCTGATCAGCCAATCACGGAGATGCGCAAGACCATGATCCCGCATGCCGTCATAGACCAGAAGCTCGTCAGCATCCGGGCGCACGATCCAATTGTTTCGGCAATATTCGCGGGCGATGCCGTTAGCCCAGTATAAGCCGCCATATCCCTCGTTGAAGGCGGCACTTGCAAGGAAGACATCGGCCGAAGGCTCGGCCAAGAGCAGATCGTGTGTTCCATCGTCCGAAAGATTGTCGACCATGAAGAAGCGGTCGACGCCCAGGGCCTTATAATGCTCGAAAAAGAGCGGCAGCCTTTCCACTTCATTGCGGACAACGCAGATGGCGCCGATATCTCCAGGCGCCAGCGGGCCGCGGCATCGGATCGCTTGCAGATGCGCGGTCATTGACTGGCGGGAAAGGCCGTTGAACTCATCGCGGAGCTTCCAAACCAGGCGGCTGGCGGGCAAGGTCGCCCCCCAGTTTCGCCGCAAGAGCCCTTTCGGCACTGCAAAGCTGTACTCCGCAGGAGGGCTGTCGGCATTGGTCCAGTCCATTGGAAGCAGCAGACCTTCCTCAATGAGGCTTTCAGGCCCCGAATAGCGGCGGGAGCCTGCATACATCGCATTCAACGCCGGCATTTCTCCTATCCGCCGGTTGATGAGGCGATAGGCGCGCGAGTTATTCGCATGCTGATTCTCCAGTTCATTGACGGCGCTGCGCTCGATGAAATCATCCAGCATCTTGAGGTGCAGGAGAGCGGCTTCCGGACCACGATATTTCCGATCCCACGGCCAAAGAAAATGTGCATCGAAGAGAACCGTATCCTGCTTCATCAAGAAGAGTGGATATTTGGATATCCAGTGCGGCTGCTTCGCCTCATCGGTATTGAACAATCGCTCGCGCGGACCACCGGCCAGTATCCATCCAGCCGGCCAGCGGCTGACGTTATGTCCGTCGGAGTCGAACCAACAATCTTCGCCAACCACCTGCGCGACGGGCCGCCGCTGCTCACCGATCATGCCCGAGGTGTAGAGGTCGATCATCGGAGCATAGATCCTGTCGGTTCCACGGCTCTCAAGCCACGCCGCAAAAGCCTTGATGTCATGGTTGTCCATGCCGTCATAGACGAGAAGCTCATCTGCGTCCGCCATAAGCAGCCAACGGTCGCGACAATGAGCCTGGGCGATAGCGTTGTACCAGTAGATGCCGAAATAGCTGCTTGAATACGACGCTTCGGTCAGGAACACATCGGCGCGAGCTTCTGCCAGCAGCAAGTCGGTCGAACCATCGTCGGAGGCATTGTCGACCATGAAAAAGCGATCAATGCCCAGCTTCTTGTAGTGCTCGAAAAACAAGGGTAGCCGCGCCGCCTCGTTGCGCAATACGCAGATGATCCCCACCTCTCCGGCCTTGAGTGCACCGCGCAACCGGATGGCATGAAGATCCCGGGCCAATGCCTGAGCGGATATCTCATTCAGGGCATCGCGCGCCTGCCATTGTGTATCCGGTGCTTGGAACAGTTCGCGCCAATTGGGACGAACTTCAGTTTTCTGCGCAACCATCTAGCCGCTCTCTCCAGCCGAGCCGTTGCCAGGCGCGCCGCTGTCCCAGTCGATCGGCATCAGCATGCCGTGACGGATGAGGCTTCGGGGTCCGCGATAGCGCTTCGAGCCTTCGTAGAAGGCGACGACCTCGGGCTGTTCCTTGAAATGCCTGTTGATCACTCGATAAGCGTTCGAGTTCCGCCAATGCTGGCCTTCACGTTCATAGCGCTCCGAGCGTTCGACGAGGTCATGCATCAACTTCAGGTGGACCATGGCTCCCAGGGCCCCATTGGTCACCGTGTCATAAGGCCAGAGCCAGTGATGGTTGAAGATGAGCGTATCGGGGCCCATCCGGAAGAATGGATATTTCCACATCAGGTTCCTGTGCGAGTCGTCCTGATGGAAAAGCCGGAAGCGCGGGCCGCCGGTCAGCCGCCAGCCCTGCGGCCATCTTTCGAGCGAATAGCCGTCATTGTCGAACCAGCTGTCCCTCTCGATCAGCTCGGCAATCGCTTGCGACGAGCGGCCGATCGCGGTCGACGGATAGAGGTCGATCATCGGCGCATAGACCCGGTCCATGCCATGCCGCTCGAGCCATAGCGCAAGAGCCTTGAGATCATGCTCTTCCATTCGATCATAGACAAAGAGCTCATCGACATCGGCACGGAGAAGCCAATTGCCCTCGCCGTAGAGGCGCGCGATGGCCTGCGCCCAGAAGAGCCCGCCCTGGCCCTCGCTGAACAGCGCCTGGGCGTGAAAGATATCGGCCGAGGGTTCGGCGAGCAATAGATCGCGCGAACCGTCGTCCGAATTGTTGTCGATCATGAAGAAACGCGTGATCCCTAAGCGTTTATAGTGATCGAAGAACAGCGGCAGGCGCGTCGCCTCGTTGCGCAGAACACAGACCATTCCGATCTCACCCGCCGCCAGACGCCCGCGGCAGCGTATGGTCGTCAAATGCGCCGCGAACGATCTGCGAGAGAAGTCCTCGAACTCCTCGCGCTCACCTGCAGAAATCGTCAGCCTAAGTCCGACGCCGCTCCATAGCCGATAGTCGATATCGCCAACGGTCCGCAGATGCGGCAATGTTTCGGTTCCCGTCGCCCGCCATTCGATCGGCAACAACAGATTATGCGCGATCAGGCTGTCGGGGCCGGCATATCTCTCCGACTTCGGATAGAACGCGATCTGCTTCGGCTGCTCGGCCAGCTTTTCGTTGATGACGCGGTACTTTTCGGCATTGTCGTGATGCTCGCCCTCGCGCTCGTTGCGGGCGCTGCGTTCGACAAAATCATCGAGGAATTTGAGGTGGATCAAGGCGGCAAACGGGCGGGCCGGCCCGGCGTCGCCCGGCCATACAAAATGCGCATTGCAGACCACCGTGTCCGGACGCATGCGGAAGAACGGATGCTTCGATGCCCACTGGCCGCCGAGCAGCGGCAATGTCCCGAACAGGCGTTGCCGTGGCCCTCCGGTCATGAGCCAGCCTGCGGGCTTGCGCTGCAACGCATAGCCGGTCGTGTCGAACCAGCTGTTCCGCTCCAGATTGTCTTTGACGGAGAGACCCGTCTCACCGATCACGTCCGGCGGATAGATGTCGATCATCGGCGCAAGGACGCGGTCCTGAGCATGGCGATCGAGCCATTGCGCCAGTGACCGCAAGTCATGCCTGTCCATCCCGTCATAGACGATGAGTTCATCGGCATCTGCCATCAGCGTCCAATGGCCGACGCAGCAGGCGCGGGCCAGGCCGTTGTACCAGTAGATGCCGCTGCAGCTGTCGCGGTAGGAAGCCCCGGTGTGGAAGACATCGGCAAGCGGCTCGGCCAGGAGCATTTCGGGGGTTGCGTCTTCCGATGCGTTGTCGAGCATCAAGAAACGCGCCACGCCGAGCTTCTTGTAATGCTCGAAGAACAGCGGCAGGCGGAGCGCCTCGTTGCGCACCACGCTGATCAGCGCGATCTCACCGGGTTTCAGCGGGCCGGCATGGCGCACGGTCCGGAGCTGCTCGGCAAATGCCCGGTCCGACAGCGCATTGAACTCGTCGCGCTCCGGCCAGTCCTGCCCTTCGAGCGGCAAGGTGGCGTTCCAATTGCGATAACCGAAACCGCCATCCATGCCATCGCTTCCCCTATTTTTCCGGCAGATTGACCCTCAGATGCAATTCGCGCAACTGCTTGGGCGTCGCTTCCGAGGGCGCGTTCATCAGGAGATCATAAGCCTGCTGGTTCATCGGGAACATCGTCACTTCGCGCAGGTTTTTGGCGCCGACCAGCAGCATGACGATGCGATCGATGCCGGCCGCCATGCCGCCATGCGGGGGCGCTCCATATTGGAAGGCGCGATAGAGGCCGCCGAAGCGCTCCTCGACCGTCTGGCGGTCCTTGCCTGTGATCTCGAAGGCCTTGACCATCGTCTCCGGCAAATGGTTGCGGATGCCGCCCGAGGCGATCTCGAAGCCGTTGCACACGATGTCGTACTGGAAGGCCTTGATGGTCAGCGGGTCCTGGCTCTTCAGCGCCTCCATGCCGCCCTGCGGGATGGAGAACGGGTTGTGACCGAAGTCGATCATCTTCTCGTCCTCGTTCCACTCATAGAACGGGAAGTCGACGATCCAGCACAGTTCGAACCGCGCGCGGTCGACGAGGTTGAGCTCTTCGCCGGCGCGCGTCCGCGCGGCACCCGCGAATGTCGCGAATTTCTTCGGATCGCCGGCGACGAAGAAGGCGGCGTCACCGTCAGCGAGGCCCAGTTGCTGACGAATGGCTTCGGCGCGCTCGCCGATGTTCTTGGCGATGGGCCCCGCCCCTTCGACTTTGTCGCCCTCCTTGCGCCAGAAGATATAGCCCAGGCCCGGCTGGCCCTCACCCTGGGCCCAGGCATTCATCCGGTCGCAGAATGCGCGCGAGCCGCCTGTTTTCGCCGGAATGGCCCAGACCTGGCTCTTGGGATCGTTGCCTAAGATATTGGCGAAGACCTTGAATCCCGCCCCCCGGAAATGCTCGGAGACGTCCTGCATGACGATCGGGTTGCGCAGATCGGGCTTGTCGGAGCCGTATTTGCGCATCGCCTCCTCGAAGGGAATGCGCGGCCACTTCTGCGTCACCGGCTTGCCCTCGGCAAAGGTCTCGAACACGCCGCGGATCACCGGCTCCATGGTGGTGAAGACATCGTCCTGCTCGACGAAGCTCATCTCGACGTCGAGCTGATAGAATTCGCCGGGCAGGCGGTCGGCGCGCGGATCCTCGTCGCGGAAGCAGGGCGCGATCTGGAAATAGCGGTCGAAGCCCGACACCATGATGAGCTGCTTATATTGCTGCGGCGCCTGCGGCAGCGCGTAGAAGGAGCCCGGATGGATACGGGACGGCACCAGGAAGTCGCGCGCCCCTTCAGGCGATGACGCGGTGAGGATCGGGGTCGAGAATTCGGTGAAGCCAGCTTCCCCCATGCGCTTCCGCATCTCGGCGATGATCCTGGTGCGCGCCATGATGTTGCTGTGCAGGCTCTCGCGCCGCAAATCGAGGAAGCGGTATTTGAGACGGATGTCTTCGGGATATTCGACATCGCCGAAGACCGGCAAGGGCAATTCCTTCGCCTCCGACAGGACCTCGATGCCGGTGGCGAACACTTCGATCAGCCCGGTCGGCAGATCGCGGTTCTCCGTTCCGGCGGGACGCAGCCTGACCTTGCCGTCGACCTTGACCACCCATTCCGAGCGCAGGGTCTCGGCGGTCTTGAAGGCCGGGCTGTCGGGGTCGGCGACGACCTGGGTCAGGCCGTAATGGTCGCGCAGGTCGATGAACAGCACGCCGCCATGATCGCGCACGCGATGCACCCAGCCCGACAGGCGCGTTTCGGCGCCCTGCTGTGTCTCGCGCAAATCGCCGCAAGTATGGCTTCTATAAGCGTGCATAATCCCTCGCAAATCAGGCATGGAAAATCGGATGAGCGCGCGGAAAAACGCATGCGCGGGCGGGATTGTCAAGCTTGCGGCGATTTCGCCGGTTTCAGGCCGTCGCTGCCCTGTTCCGCTCTGCAGGCCACGGCCAATGACGTAAATTGACGCAGCGACTCGCCCTTTCAGGTCAAGACATTGAAAAGCATAGAAAAAATAGAATTTTAGCTGCTATGTCAGCAAATCATTTGACGCCTGCCCCGGACTCGCGCGACTTAGAGCCATGGAGGTCATTACCACCACCCTAGCCCTCAAGGCGCTCGTCAAGGAACTCGCCCGCGAAGCCTATGTCACGGTCGACACCGAATTCATGCGCGAGCAGACCTTCTGGCCCGACCTCTGCCTCATCCAGATCGCCGGAAAGACGCGCCAGGCGATCATCGATCCCAAGGCCCAGGACATCGATCTCAAGCCCTTTCACGCGCTGATGACGAATGAGGCGGTGCTCAAGGTCTTCCATGCCGCCAGGCAGGATATCGAGATCTTCTTCCATCTCTCGGGCCGCGTGCCGCATCCGGTCTTCGACACGCAGATCGCCGCCATGGTCTGCGGCTTCGGCGACCAGGTCTCCTATGAATCGATCGTGCGCCAGCTGGCGCGCGCCCAGATCGACAAATCCTCGCGCTTCACCGACTGGTCGCGCCGGCCCCTCACCGAGAAGCAGCTCAATTACGCGCTCTCCGACGTCACCCATTTGCGCACCGTCTATGAGAAGCTCAAGGAAGAGCTCGACAAGACCGGGCGCGAGCCGTGGCTGGCGCAGGAGATGGCGATCCTGACGTCGCCCAAGACCTATAATCTGGCGCCGGAAGACGCCTGGAAAAGGCTCAAGACGCGGCTGCGCTCCAAGAAGCAGCTCGGCGTCCTGATCGCGCTCGCCGCCTGGCGCGAGCGCGAGGCTCAGGAAAAGAACGTGCCGCGCCAGCGGGTCATCAAGGACGACGCGCTGATCGAGGTCGCGACCCAGATGCCGCAGACGCGCGAAGCCCTCAACGCATCGCGCGCGCTGCCGCGCGGCTTCGGCAATTCCCGCTCCGGCGAAGCCATTCTCGCCGCCGTCAAGGACGGGCTCGAGACCGACGCCAAGCTCCTCCCCGCTTTGCCGGGCGTGCATGAGAAAGTGGCGGAGAGCGCGCAAGCCGCCGCCGAGATCCTGAAACTCGCCCTCAAGATCGTGGCCGAGCGCGAGGGCCTGGCGCCGCGCCTTCTCGCCAGCGCCGCCGATATCGACGCCGTGGCGCAGGACGACGAGGCCGATGTGCCCTTGATGAAGGGCTGGCGCCGCCAGATGTTCGGCAGTGTGGCGCTCGATCTCAAGCATGGCCGCGCCGTCATCGGCTTCCGTGACGGCCGGGCCGAGATCATGTCGCATACCGGAAATTTTAAGCCGGCCGCCGCGGCGGCCGAGTAACACTCCCTGCCCTTAAGGTACGTCCTGTGCTAGGCTTGCCCGGGGGCCAGGGAGGATCACCATGCCTGCCTTCATCATCCTGTCGAGCTTCACCGACCAGGGCGTCCGCGCCGTCAAGGATACGACCAAGCGGGCCGAGAAATTCAAAGAACTCGCCAAGCAGCACGGAGCCACCGTCAAGGAGCTTTACTGGACGCTCGGCCAGTACGATGCCATCGCCGTCGTCGATGCGCCGGATGTGACGAGCATCACGGCACTGGGCTTGAGCCTCGGCATCGCCGGCAATGTCCGCACCCAGACGCTGCCGGCTTTCACCGCCGACGACATGGCCAAGGTGCTGGCCAAGGTGAAGTGAGCGTCAAGCGTATCGCTTAGTCGGCAACTCTGTTTCCGGTATTCGTTGGGACTTCGGTAGCCGACGAGTGCAGGTCCCGTCGACGTTGAGATTCATCCCGCACAAGGGTCGGGGGAAGGGCTGGCCGACCAGTTTAGTCGAAGGTTCATCGGCAATACTCGATGGCGATAAAACACAACGCTCCATTGAGAATGATCATCCAGGCGATCAGCGCGCAGTAGCCGCACCGCCGGGGATCAAAGAGCACGTGGTTACTCCAAAATCGCACTCCATGATAATTCTTGAGACGCAACTGATCTGGATGGAAAACAGATACGCATGTCACAAGCGCGAGAAGAGTGACAATCAACGCGATGCCATATCCGATGGGCGGCACTAGGGTTGCGACCGAGCACATGCGCTGTTGTATCGCGCAAATACTTAGATTCAAACGATCTCGATCCTGGACGTGCGGCCCATCTGGCCGGCAAGCGCCACCAGGCGCTTCTCGACCCGCTCGCCCATGAGGTCGGCGAATTTCTTCGGCACTCGGAGGATCAGGCCCTTGGTGCTTTCCGCCTCGATGCCGATCTTGGGCAGCACGCCCGGCATGGCGGCGGTGATGATGTAAGCGAGGCGGAACACATCGCTCAACAGCCGCGCCCGCTCCAGCATCTTGTCATCGACCAGGCGGGCGAGATTGCTGGTCATTCCCTCCTCCTCGCCCTCATAACGATAGTAGATGGTGAGCGCCATGAAGATACGGCCGGCATGATCGATGTCGACAAAGGCGGCTTGCGAGATCATGCCGAGCGAGCGCTGGGCGCGGTAGTCGGGATGCGCCCGCCAGCCGATATCGGCGAGGAGGCATGCGGCATGGCGCAAGCGGCGCTCGGGCTCGGTCTCCTCGAAGCTCTTGTGCATGAAGAGCTTGTCGGTCCAGTCGCAGAGCTCGAGCTCGTGCTCGGGCGAGCGTGCATAGCGGCAGCAGAACTCCCAGCAGGAAGAGAGCAGCGCGTCGGCGTCGCGCTTGCGCTTGGGCAGCTTCGAATAGAGCAGCCCCTCGCGCACGCCATAGATCGACACCACCATCTGCTTGACCTTGGACTTGGCCAAGAGGCGCTCGAGCACGAGCGCGCCATAAGGCAAAGTGTCGAGGCGGCTTCTGGACACCGACTTGATGTCCTTGAGCGAGGATGAGGAGAGATGCGAAACGAGATCGGCCACCGAGCGCGCCTGCTCGCGCCCGATCGTGTAATTGTGCAGTACATGCAGCGGATAGCGCGTCTGCGCCATGTGGATGCGCGCGATGTTGCGCCAGGTGCCGCCCACCGCATAGAGATTGCGCCCCTTGAGCCGGGTCAGAAGCGGCGAGGAATCGAGGTAGTTGTCGATGATGTCGCGCGCCTTGGCGGCCGAGCCGCCCGACATGTCCAGGAGCCGCAAAGGCCCCAAGGGGAAGGTGACTCCGTCACGGATGCGGCCCTCGCCGACATCGATGAGCTCGAGGCTGCCGCCGCCCAGGTCGCCGATGAGCCCGTCGGCGCCGGTGACGCCCGCCATCACCCCCATGGCGGCGAGACGTGCTTCTTCCTTGCCCGAGAGCACGTCGATATGAGCGCCGAGCGCCTCTTCCGCCATGTCCACGAACTGCGGACCGTTTTCCGCTTCCCGGGCCGCGGCGGTCGCCACGGCATAGACCTCGCGGGCGCCGATCTGGCGCGACAGGGCCTTGAAGCGGCGCAAGGCGGAGAGCGCCCGCTCCATGCCTTGCGGATTAAGCTGGCGGGTCGTGGCGACGCCGCGGCCCAGGCCGCAGAGGAGCTTCTCGTTGAAAACCGGCGTCGGCGCCCTTCTCAGGCCGTCATAGACGACGAGACGCACGGAGTTCGATCCGATGTCGACGACGGATACCGGACGGTATTTCGTCGAGCCGCTGCCTAGTCTTTTACGCTTCACTTCTTGGCTCTGGACTTCCTGCCGACACGCCCTGTGATCGGGGGCGGCAGACTACCTTTAAGCGATCTGCCGCGTCCAGAGAGAGATGGGTTCTTCATGAAATAGGTGTGGGCATTGAACGGCTCCTCGTCGGGGCCTGGCGCTATGCGCCGGGACGAGCCGTCGGACAGGAGCTCCCAGCTCTGCTCATTGTCCTTCATGTTGGCCATCATGATCTGGCCCAGCACCTGCTCGTGCACGGTCGGGTTCTCGATCGGTATCAGCGTCTCGACGCGGCGATGCAGGTTACGCGGCATCCAATCGGCGGAGGCGATATAGACCCGGGCGTTCGGATGCGGCAGCCCATGGCCCTGGCCGAAGCAGATGATCCGGCTGTGCTCGAGGAAGCGCCCGATGATGCTCTTGACGCGGATGTTCTCCGAAAGGCCGGGGACGCCGGGCCTCAGGCAGCAGATGCCGCGCACCACGAGGTCGATCTGCACACCCGCCTGGCTTGCCGAATAAAGCGCATCGATGATGCCGGGATCGACCAGCGAGTTGAGCTTGGCCCAGATCTGGCCGGGCCGCCCGGCCTTCACATGCTCGATCTCATCCTCGATATCCTCGAGGAGCTGTGTCTTCATGTCGAGCGGCGACAGCGAGATCTTCTCCAGGTCCTCGGGCTCGGCATAGCCCGAGACATAGTTGAAGAGCCGCGACGCGTCGCGCCCCAGCGCCGGGTCGCAGGTGAAGAAGGAGAGATCGGTATAGATCTTGGCGGTGACCGGGTGATAGTTGCCGGTGCCGAAATGCACATAGGTGCGCATATTGCCGCTCTCGCGGCGCACCACCATCGACACCTTGGCATGGGTCTTGAGCTCGATGAAGCCGAAGACGACCTGGGCGCCGGCGCGCTCGAGATTGCGCGCCCATTGGATATTGGCCTCCTCGTCGAAGCGGGCCTTGAGCTCGACCAGCGCCGTGACGGACTTGCCGGCCTCGGCCGCCTTCACGAGCGCGGCGACGATCGGGCTGTCGTTGGACGTGCGGTAGAGCGTCTGCTTGATGGCGACGACATCGGGATCCTGTGCGGCCTGCTTGACGAACTGCACGACGACGTCGAAGGACTCGTAAGGGTGATGGACGATGATGTCCTTCTGGCGGATGGCGGCGAAGCAGTCGCCGCCATGATCGCGGATGCGTTCGGGGAAACGCGCGACATAGGGCTTGAATTTGAGGTCCGGACGCTCGTCGAGGATGAGCTGCTTGGTGTCGGAATAGCCGATGAGGCCGAGGCACGTCACCATCTCGTCGCTCGACACGCCGAGCTCGTCGGCGATGAAGTCGCGCAGGTTGGACGGGCATGCGGCATCGACCTCCATGCGGATCACCGACCCGCGGCGGCGGCGCTTGAGGGCGCTTTCGAACACCAGCACCAGGTCTTCGGCCTCTTCCTCGATTTCGATGTCGCTGTCGCGGATGATGCGGATGAGGCCCTGGCCCAGCACGTCATAACCGGGGAAGAGTCGCGGCCCGAACAGGGTCAGCATGTTCTCGAGCGAGATGAAGCGGGCCTGGCCCGCCGGCGTGCCGGGCAGCCTTATGAAGCGGTCGAGCTGCTGCGGAATGGGAAGCAACGCGTTCATCGTGCCGCCGTCACGCCGGCGCTTGAGCTGCAGCGCGATGATGAAGCCGCGATTGGGGATGAAGGGGAAAGGATGGGCGGGATCGATGGCGATCGGTGTCACGACGGGAAGAGTGTGGCTGAGGAAGCGCTCATCGAGCCAGGCACGCTCCTCATCGGTGATCTCGCTCGGATCGAGGATGCGGATGCCGTTCTCGCTCAATTCGTCACGCAATTGCAGCCAGCGCGTATCCTGCTCGGTCATCAGCTCTTGCCCGAGCTTGCGCACCTGCTCGAGCTGCTCGGCCGGGGTCAGGCCGTCCTGGCTCAACTCGACCAGCTTGGCGCGCATCTGGCCGACGAGGCCTGCCACGCGCACCATGAAGAATTCATCGAGATTGTTGCCGGAGATCGACAGGAAGCGCAGCCGTTCGAGCAGCGGATGGTTCTTGTTGCGCGCCTCTTCCAGGACCCGCATGTTGAAGATGAGCCAGGACAGCTCTCGATTGATGAAGCGGCTGGGATCGCTGAGCGGGGCCTCAACCTTGGGTTCGATCGTGAGAGAGATTTCGTTCATCGCGCCAAATCCTGCCGGAGACCCCGAATTTCAGGCTCATAATCGGGCCATGTGACCGAACGATGAAGGCTCTTGGTTAACCGTCCTCGCCCGTGAACAGGCCCGGGGAAACTATATCCCCAAGCACCTTTGCGGCAAAATTCCGTGTCACCTCGGCCCTTTCCTCGAGCGCCCGGCGGTCGATCTCGGCCACCAGGCTGCGCGCGGCGGCAAGCTCCCGCGGCATGCGGGAAATGAGGTAGCTGACGACGGCCTCGTCCACCCCGATCTGCCGGTCGGCGAAGAGCTTGACCAGGACGCCCCGCAGAAGCGCATCATCCGGCGGCCCCAATTGCGCTATCGGCGCCGCCTTGAGCCTCGACAGCAGGTCCGGGAGCGCGATCCCCCAGCCCGGCGGCGGCGCCAGCGCCGTGATCAGCACATAGGCCTTCTGCTCGCGGGCGAGATTGAGGAGGTGGAAAAAGGCCGGCTCGTCCAGCGCTTCGCCCATGGCGTCCTCGATGACCAAGGCTCCCTTCTCCAGGAGTCGCGGCACCGCGTCGGCGCGGATCTCGGACGGGCGGGCCACCGAGGCGCCCGTCATCTCATGCCAGACGGCCGCGAGATGGGATTTGCCGCTCCCGGGCGGCCCGAGAAGGATCAGCACATTCGACGGCCAATTGGGCCAGAGGTCGATCAGCGCCACCGCCTTGGCATTGGAAGGCGTCACGAGGAAATCGTCGCGTCCGGTTGCGGGACGATGCGGCAGGTCGAAGGCGAGCTGACGGCCCTCGCCCGGCATCACTTCGACCGGCTCCGCCGCTTGGGTTCGGCGGGTTTTTCCTGAGTCGGAACACCGAGATAGAGCGGGCTCTTGAGATATTTCTGCAGCGCGAAGCGCACCAAGACGCCGACCGCCGCCGCCAGGGGCACGGCGAGCAGCAGGCCGACAAAGCCGAACAGATAGCCAAAGGCGAAAAGCGCAAACATCAGCCAGACGGGATGCAGACCGATGCGGTTGCCGACCAGATTGGGCGAGAGGAAATTGCCCTCGATGAACTGGCCGAGCGCAAAGATGCCGACGATGATGATGATCTGCAGCCAGTCGGGCCAGAACTGGATCAGCGCCATGCCGATGGCGAGGACGCCGCCAATGATCGAGCCGACATAGGGGATGAAGCTCAGAAGTCCCGCTCCCAGCCCGATCAGCAGGCCGAAATTGAGCCCGGCAAAGGACAGCGCCACGGCATAGAAGATGCCGAGCAAGAGGCAGACGGTGCCCTGGCCGCGGATGAAGCCCGCCATGGCCTCGTCGATCTGGCGCGCGAGAGCCCGGATCGTGCTGTGGTGGTCGCGCGGCAGCCAGCCATCGACCTTGGCCACCATGTGATCCCAGTCGTTGAGCATGTAGAAGGCGACGATCGGCGTCACGATCAGGAGCGAGATGACATTGACCAGCGCCAGGCTGCCGGACAGGATCGAGGTCAGGATCGCCGCGAGCCACCCTGCCGCCTTGCCGGCAAGGTCGGAGAGCGAGGCCGGCAGGTTGGTGCCGGAGGCGGCCACCATGTCCTTCAGCCACTGTGGGGCGAGTTCCTCGAAGAGCTTGACCAGCGCCTGCATGAGGCTCGGCAGGTTCGAGGAGAAGCGGGCGATCTGGTCGCCCAGCACCGGCAGCAGCAGCACGAGCAGCACCACGATGGCGACGATGCTGGCGATGAGGATGAGGAGGGTCGCCGCGAGGCGCGGCAGGCCGAGCCGCTCCAGCGCGTCCGCCACCGGATCGAGGAAATAGGCCAGCACCAGCCCGGCGATGAAAGGCAGCATGATGTCGCCCAGAAGCCAGAGCGCCAGGATGACGACGACGAGCGCCAACGTCCAAAAGACCATCTGGCGCTGCAATGTCATGGCGTATCCCTCGTGCTCGTCCCGTTCGCCATATGGCGGGCCCATTCGCGCAAGTAAAGGGCCGCCGACGCGATGGTGAGGAAGGCGACGACGGCACTGCCGATCAGCGGGAACCAGGTCGCGTCCGACATCCAGGCGAGCATGGCCAGCTGACCGCCGGCAAAGACGATCTGGGCCACGGTATTGACCTTGCTGATCATGAGCGGCTGCACCTTGATCGGCTTGTCGAGGATCCAGGAAAGGATCACGGCGCCGACGATCAGCACGTCGCGCGAGGCGACAAGGATGACGAGCCAGGCCGGCATGTGCTGCAGGAAGCCGAGCGAGATATAGATCGAGACGAGAAGCAGCTTGTCGGCGAGCGGATCGAGATAGGCACCGAGCTGCGTCTTCATCGCGTAGCGCCGGGCGATATAGCCGTCGACGCCGTCACCGACACCGGCCATGATGAAGACCAGGAAAGCGAAGCCGAACTGACCGGCGACGATCAGCCAGATGGTGACCGGCACCAGCAAAATTCGGCCGATGGTGATGATATTGGGCAGGTTCATGCGAGGCTAGAAGACGAATGGTTGCTTTGGGCTGATCTTACAATGGTTGCAGTACCCATGTCCCGCCTGCCCGCACCAGCCGCAGGCCGCTGCCGGAAAGCGCCGATTGCAGCGTCTCGACCGAATTGGAAAAGGCAAGCTGGATGACGGCGCCGTTCTGGGCAATGGTCGAGACATCGACGCCGATCACGCCTGGGGTCGAAAGCAGCCGGGCGCGGATGCCGTTCCACTGATGTATGCCCGAAAACGGCACCGCGACCGCAAGCGACATCGCCGGGCGGGCGGCCTGCTGCTCGGCCTCGACGCGGGCCCTGGCCTCGGCGGCCATCTTGATTTTGACCGAGCGCCACTTCTCCAGCATCACCTCGTCGAAGCGCCGCGCGGCGGCGGCGGCGGCGCCTTCGACCGTGCCGTCCTCGGATGTGTAGGTCTTGTCGAAATTGATTCGTCCCAAGGGCGAATCGCCCTGCATCACGGCATGGATGCCGCCTTGCGGATCGGGCTCGGCGACCGCCACCAGGATGGCCTTGGCCTCATAGCGTATCATCAGCGATTCGAGCTTGATGGCATCGCCAGCCAGCACCTCCTCGGTGGAGATCGCGGATGTGTCCTCGAGATCGCCTAAGGGAATGATGATCGGCACCACCGACTGCTCGGCCTTGAGGTCGAGCCAGGCCTTGCGCCAGAGATTTTCCTCCCAGACGACCGGGCCGTTGGGTCCTTTCCACAAGGGCAGGATGACGATCGGCGGCGCCTGGTCCTCGACGACCGCGATGCCATGCTGGCCGAACACTTCCCGGATCTTGGCCGGAAGGAAGCGCACCGTGAGCTTGCCGATATAACGCCCGGGGGCGGAACGCTCCTCCTCGATCGACAGCGAACGCAGTATGCGGCCGATATCGCGGGCATCCATCCCGGCAAGGCGCTGGACCGCCTCGGGGGATCCGAGCCTCTCGGCCAGGATGTAAAAAGCCTTCACCTGGGCTTCGATAATGGCGCGGGTGCGGGCCGAGGCCGCATCCTTGTCGGTCACGTCGACCTCGACACCGGTGACCGAGAACATGCCGGTCTCGACCGGCCCTACGGCCCGGGCACTCTCAGGCGCAACAACGGCAAAAAGGGCCAGGAAGGCTGCAAGCAGGCCCCAAAAACGCACCGTCATCCACAACTCCATCTGCCTGCCGCGCTCAAACTGAACGCTTTATCTGCCTGCCCGTTCGGGCTATTCACCGCGGCACACAGACGGCCAGCAGCAATCCAGGATCATTGAGGCAAACTAGCGGCATGGGCGCAGGCAAACAAGACGGCCATAACGGCATATCCTATGCGGATGCGGGGGTCGATATTTCGGCCGGAAACGCGCTGGTCGAGGCGATAAAGCCGCTCGCCAAGGCGACGGCGCGGGCAGGCACCGATTCGGCCTTGGGCGGCTTCGGCGGCCTCTTCGATCTCAAGGCCTGCGGCTTCAAGGACCCGGTGCTCGTCGCCGCCAATGACGGCGTGGGCACGAAACTCAGGATCGCCATCGATTCGGGCCTGCACAAGACGGTCGGCATCGACCTCGTCGCCATGTCGGTCAACGACCTCATCGTGCAAGGGGCCGAGCCCCTCTTCTTCCTCGACTATTTCGCCACCGGCAAGTTGCAGGTGGAGGAAGCCCGCGACGTGATCGCGGGCATCGCCGAGGGGTGCCGGCAGGCGGGCTGCGCCCTCATTGGCGGGGAGACCGCCGAGATGCCCGGCATGTATCATGGCGGCGACTATGATCTTGCAGGCTTCGCCGTGGGCGCCGTCGAGCGCGAGAAGATCTTGCCGCGCGCCAATGTGGGCCCTCGCGATGTCATTCTGGGCCTCGCCTCGTCAGGCCCCCATTCCAACGGCTATTCGCTGATCCGCCGCCTCGTCGAGCTGAGCGGTCTTGGCTATGCCGACAAGGCGCCTTTCGCGCCCGGTCAGACTTTGGGCGAAGCCCTGCTGACGCCGACCCGCATCTACGTGAAACCGGTCCTGGCCGCGCTCAGGGCGTCGGACGGCATCAAGGCGCTCGCCCACATCACCGGCGGCGGCTTCCTCGAGAACATCCCGCGCGTGCTGCCCGCCGATACCGTGGCCGAGATCGATCTCGCCCAGGTCCCCTCGCCGTCCGTCTTCGGCTGGCTGCAGAAGACCGGCGGCGTCAGCGAAAGGGAGATGCTGCGCACTTTCAATTGCGGCGTCGGCATGATCTGCGTAGTAGCGCCCGACAGCGCCACGGAAGTCGTGCGCCTCCTCGAAGCGCAAGGCGAGCACGTGGTCACGCTGGGATCCATCGCCACCCGCAGCGGATCCGAAGAGCAGGTGAAGCCCCGCGGAAAGCTCGCGCTCTGATGACGGCGCGCAAGAAGACCGGAATCCTCATCTCGGGTCGCGGCTCGAACATGCAGGCCCTGATCAGGGCGGCGCAGGATCCCCACTATCCCGCCGAGATCACCGTCGTCATCTCCAATCGTCCCGATGCCCAGGGACTCGATTTCGCCAAGGCGCAAGGCATCAGGACGGAAGTCATCGACCATAAATCCTATGGCTCGCGTGAGGACTTCGACCGCGCCCTCGATTCGGCGCTCCGGCGCCATCATGTCGAGATCATCGCCTGCGCCGGCTTCATGCGCGTCATGACCAAGACCCTGGTCGAAGCCTGGCGCGACCGCATGATCAACATCCATCCCTCGCTGCTGCCTGCTTACAAGGGGCTGCACAGCCATGAGCGAGCCTTGGCGGATGGCGCGACGCGCCATGGGGCGACCGTTCATTTCGTGCGCCACGATGTCGATTCAGGGCCGATCATCGCCCAGGCGCGCGTGCCGGTGCTCAAGAGCGACACGCCCGAAACGCTCGCCCAGCGCGTGCTCGATGCCGAGCACAAGATCTATCCGAAAGCCTTGGCGCTCGTGGCCTCCGGCGCGCTCAGCGTCGCGGGCGAGAAGGTCGTCGCGACCGGGCCCGGCATCACGCTGCCGATCGTCATCCCTGTCCTACCGTGACGATGTCCTGGTTTTCTTTGCGGCGCGGCCCGACGAGGTGTTCAGGTCCACGGCGGCGCGGATCAATGCGGTGAAAGCTTTCGCATCGATCGCTTCGCCTTCGCGGATATCGATCGCGCGCCGGGTGTTGCCCTCGAGGCTCGAATTGAAAAGGCGCGCTGGGTCCTTCAGCGACGCGCCCTTGGCGAAGGTCAGCTTCACGACGCTCTTATAGGTCTCGCCGGTGCAGATGATCCCGCCATGCGACCACACCGGGACGCCTCGCCACTTCCACTCCTCGACCACTTCGGGGTCGGCTTGCTTGATCAAAGCGCGGAGCTTCGACAGCATCTCGCCGCGCCAGTCGTCCAGCTCCGCGATTCTCGCATCGATGAGCCGCGTGGGAGATTCATCTTTGCTTGGGCCCGTCTTCTTCATGTCGTTTCCATGCCTTTCGCGTTTCTTTATCCCGTCACGGCATGGTAACTCGCCGTTCCATGAAGACGCTATAGGGATCATCCGCCGGATAGTCGCCGAAGGGGCCGCAGCGCGTGAAGCCACAGGCTTCGAACAAGCCCAACGCTTCCGGCTGGGATATGCCCGTCTCGAGACGCAGGAACGTGATGCCCTGCATCTGCGCCGTCGCAACGAGCTCGTCGATCAGCCGCCTTCCCAGCCCAAGCCCCCGTGCCGCGGGATCGACGAAGACGCGCTTGACTTCCGCATAGTCAAGGCCATGCACCATGATGGCGCCGCAGCCGACGATCCTGTCGTCCACTCGCGCGGCGAAGAAATGGACATTCGGCTGGGCCAGCGTATTCACGTCGACCAGATGGTTGCTCTCGGCCGGATAGAGTGCCTCCATATAGCGATCCAGCGCATGGATCATCGCCACGATCTCGGGCGTCCGGGGATCGGTCGGCATGATCTCGATATTGCGGTGCGCAAGCATGGAAACTCCAGGGTTGAAGAAGCTATTGCAGACGCATTGCCGCATGCAGGCCTTCGAAGACCGCTTCTTCGGCCGTGCGCGGCGCCAAGGCGTCGCCGATCACGTGAACGGGAAGACCCATTGCACGAAGGGCGGGAGCAAGATCGTCGCGCGGACGGTTGGGAGCGCAGACGACCAGCGTGTCGACGTCCTCGATGACGACGGCTTCCTGCGCCGCGGTATGGACCAGATAGACGGTGCGCGCCTCCGCTCCATAAAGACGGGAGAATGGCGTCATCGTCACACCCAGCCGGTGCAGCCGGGCGATGGCCGCGTCCCTCACATAATTCTGAATGCTGGCGGCCGGGCAGACACCGTTCACGGCCAGCTGAACCGCGGCCCCCTCGCTCGCCAGCTTTTCGGCAATGCCGACGCCGATCCAGTCAGCCAGCCAGTCATAGACGACCACCCGCTTTCCGGTCCTGATGCGACCGACGATCACGTCATGCGCATGGACGACGTCGATGCCCTCGCCCTGCTCCAACCGCGGCATTCGCGCCTCGCTGCCGGTCGCCAGGATCACGGCCTCCGGCTTTTCGGCGGCAATGGCTTCCGCCGTTGCCGTCTGGCCGAGACGGACATCGACTTTCGCAAGCTCCATCTCGCGCGACAGATTGGTGATGATGCCGCCGAATTCACTGCGATGTGGCAATTGCTGGGCCAGCTGGGCCTGGCCGCCCAGCCGCTTGGCACTTTCCCACAGTCTCACCTCATGGCCGATCTCCGCCGCCACCGCCGCAGCCTTCATGCCGGCAGGGCCACCGCCGATGACCAGCACGCGTTTGGGCTTCGCCGTCCGGGGGCGCGTCCCGAACCTGATCTCGCGGCCGCTTTCCGGATATTGGATGCAGGAAATCGGCAGACCGAGCTGGGCATGTCCGATGCAAGCCTGATTGCAGGCAATGCAGGCGCGGATATCATCGCTGCGCCCTTCCTTCGCCTTGATGGGCATGAGGGGATCGCAGATCATCGCCCGCGTCATGCCGCACATATCGGCGGCGCCGCCGGCGATCACCGCCTCGGCTTCATGCGGCTGGTTGATGCGGCCGGCCACGAAGACCGGCTTCGCGATCGCCTGCTTCAGCTGCTGCGCAAAGGGTGCCAGATAGGCGTTCTTGACGGTCATCGGGGGCGCGATATGGACCGCGCCCGACGATGATGCCGATGTGCCGGCGATGATGTTGAAGTAATCGAAATCGTCCCTCAGCGACCGGCAGATGGCGAGCGTCTCATCGTCCTTGAATCCCTCCAGGTCATATTCATTGGAGGAGATGCGGATGCCGGTGACGAAATCTTCCGGCGTCGCATGGCGAACCGCTGCCGATACGGCGCGCAGGAAGCGCAGCCGGTTGTCGTCCGAGCAGCCGAATTCGTCCGTCCGGAAGTTGATACTGGCGCTCAGGAACTGCGCCGGCAGATAACCGTGGCTGGCGACGATCTCGACCCCGTCGGCCCCCGCTTCCGCCATCCGGCGCGCCGCCGCGGCATAGCCGGCGATGATGTCGTGGACCTCATCGGTGGACAGTTCCCGCGGCACGATCCGGAAGCGCTCGGCGGGCGAGCTCGATGCCGAATAGGCCGCCTGGGCAATGCCGTCTTTGCGGCCCAGCAATTCGCGGCCAGGATGGAACAGCTGGACGAAGGCACGCGTGCCTTCCGCCTTGATCGCATCGAAAAGAACCCTGAATTTCGGGATCACCTCGTCCGACGTGCCCATCAGGACTTCCGATGTATAGCGGGCCGTCTCATGCACGCCCACCACCTGCACGATGATCAGCCCTGCCCCGCCCCTCGCCCGCGCTCTCTGATAGGCGATGAGATCGTCCGAAGGCAGGCCGTGACGGCCGAGATCGGTATCGTGGCCGGTGGAAAAGATCCGGTTGGGGATCGTGACGCCCTTTATGGCGAATGGTGAAAAGAGATGCGGAAATCTCACGGCCTGCCCTTCGTCATTTATCGGAACCAAGCTGGTGAAGCCGTCTCACATTGCCCGCCAGGACGTCCTCGGCGATCATTTGCGCCTCTTCGTCCACGAGCCAGCCGGCGGCGATCCCGCCATCGAGGACCCGCGCCAGCGCCTTGCGCATCATCCGCGCTGAAAACCACAGGATCTCGGGCTCGCTCGAGGCGTCCGATCCGTAGAGCACCTTGCGCGGCGGGGCGATACCGAGAAGCGTGGTGAGCTTCTGCTCGAGCGCCAGGGACGCCCAGGGCGTTGCGAGCGATGTCTCGACATAGACCCGGGGCAGGACCGAAGCGATGAAGGCGGCCTCATCGGTCCACGGCCAGCCCGCGTGAATAAGGAGAATATCCTGCTCGAACCTGTCCTTCAGGAACGGGAACAGGCAGGCTGGGCGCGCCTGCTCGAGCAGGATGTCTGAATCACCGCCGCCGCAATGGATATGAAAGGGAACGTCACGGCGCTTCGCCACATCGGCGGCGATATAGGCGAGCGCGTCGCGCATGACCTTGGCGCTGCCTCTGCCTCGTGGAAATCCCGCCTGCTGCCAGCGGGTGAAATGCGCCTCCAGGTCCTCGCCCGACGGCCAGGCAATGTCGAGCCCGCTGCGGTAGGCGATGATCGACTTGATGGCGATGGCGCCGGCGGCGATCGCCGCATCGAGCTTCGCCGCAAAGACGTCATTCAGGTCGCGCCAGGATGTGGCGCTTTCCAGCGCCTCCAGGATGAGAGGCTCGATGCGGACGACGCTGCTGATGGCGACGGCATATTCCTGGCGCAGGATCGCCGGATCGACGCGCGGCTGCGGATAGCCGTCGTCGACGACCAGGCATCCGATACCGGCGCTCTCCATCAGCGATTGCAGGTACCCCGCTCCCTCCGTCTCGAGCCTGTCGTGCCTTGCACGCTGAACAGTTTCAAGACGTGGATCGCAGCCGAGGAACCCGGCGAGCTCGCGGACGAGCGCCATAGCGAAAGGCGTCGTGCGCGTGAGGCCGGAAACGAAATCGTCCGGGACGGCGCCCGCAAGGTTGGATGAGGCGATGCACATGCCGGTGATCGTGCAGCGATCGATCAGCCCGGCCGGATCGTTGCGGCCGATGAGGCTCAAAGGCAGCGCATGGCTGTGCGCATCGATGATGGCAACGGATGACAGATCGATCATTGGATTTCCCTTCACCGCGCCTGGATGGGCCGGCCCATCAGCCCGTTCGGGAACAGGATGAGCAGCCCGATGATGAGAGCGAGCGCGATGGCGTCGCGGAATCCGAGCAGCGCCTCAGGCAGATAGGCGCGCAGCATCACTTCCGTGGCCCCCAGGATGAGGCCGCCCAGGACCGCGCCCTGCAGGCTGCCAAGGCCGCCCAGGACCGCGGCGATGAAGGCCTTGAGGACCGGGACAAAGCCCAGCATCGGATCGACCGATCCGCGCTGGAACAGCCACAAGACGCCGGCTACCGCCGCCAGGAATCCGGATATGGCGAAGGACGCCGCGATGACGCGGTTCGCATTGATCCCCATGAGGCGCGTGACGGCAAAGTCCTCCGACGCCGCCCGCATCGCGAGCCCCGTGTGCCAGCTCTGGAAGAACCAGACCAGGGCCGCAAGCGCTACGACGGTCACGATGATCGACAGCGAAGGAATGGCGCCGATCTGAATTCCGGCGATCGTGAAGGCGCCGCCCAGCCATTCGGGAACCGGGACGGGCTTCGGGCGCGCCGAAATGAAGTTCTGGAATGCCGTATGCAGGATCGAGCTGACCGCGAAACTCGTCAGCAGCATGGTCGTCGTGCTGGCGCGGCGCACCGGCCGGAAGGCCACTCTCTCCATGACCACGGCGCAGAATACGGCGAGCGCCACGCCGCAGATCAAAGCGCCGACATAAGGCATGCCGGTCGCCAGCGAGAACACCAGTCCGTAACCGGTGATCGTCATCAGCTCGCCATGCGCGAAATTGATCAATCCAAGGATCGAAAATACGACGGCGAGACCGAGCGCCAGCAGCGCATAGGTGCCTCCAAGTGCCAGCGCGTTCACGGCCTGTTGGGCGAAATACTCCACCGCGATCACCCGGAAGCCGCGAAATGCGCGAGGCCGACAAGATCGCTCTGGCGGAACAGGTCCGGCGTCCCTTGCGCGGCAACGGCGCCGTTCATGATGAGGTAGGCGCGATCGCACGTGTCGAGCGCCAGCTCGGCATTCTGCTCGACCAGGAGGAACGTGAAGCCTTCCTTGCGCAGACCGATGATCAAATCGAAGATCAGGTCGACGATATTGGGTGCGAGACCAAGCGACGGCTCGTCGAGGAGAAGGAGGCGCGGCTTCGACATCAGAGCCCGGCCGATCGCCAGCATCTGCTGCTCGCCGCCCGAAAGCGTGCCGGCCAGTTGCGAGCGGCGCTCGGCAAGCCGCGGAAACAGGGTGAGGATCCATTCGAGCGACCGCTGGGCAGCCTCGCGGTCCTTGCCGATGACGGAACCGCCGAGCGAGAGGTTCTGCATGACGGTCAGCCCTGAGAACACCCGCCGGCCCTCCGGCACGAGAGTCAGACCGAGGCGAACGATCGCCTCGGTCGCGAGCCTGTCGATGCGCGCGCCGGCAAGCGTGATGCTGCCGGCGGAACGCGGCGCCAAACCCAGGCATGCATTGAGGATCGACGACTTGCCGGCGCCGTTCGCTCCCAGAACAGCGACGATCTCCCCCGGCTGGACGTCGAGGGAGACCTTCTTCACGGCCTTGACCGGGCCGTAATGAACGGAAAGCTGATCGACCGTGAGCATGGCGCCGTGACGGATCAATTCGGCGGCGGGATCTCGCCCGGCGCGAGCGTGACCGTGGACACGAAGGTCTTCTTGCCGCCTTCAACCTTGTTCAGCGCCACCGAGCGCAGCGGCACCCGGTTCAAGCCGCGATAGGTGATCTTGCCGGTGGCGACCGGAACATCCTGCAGGTTGTCGATCGCATCACG
>Ga0187894_10001327_pt1 | contig 31983 bp, 25 predicted proteins | sample GBC1701081metaG_FD_136650 | JGI IMG/M metagenome (GOLD analysis project Ga0187894, IMG submission 136650) | White microbial mat communities from a lava cave in the Kipuka Kanohina Cave System on the Island of Hawaii, USA - GBC170108-1 metaG ...
AAGCTCATCATGAAGTAAAGGTAAGTTTCTTTACTCCAAAAAAGGTTGGGATCGTGGGGAAGAGGAAGGTCTTCTTCTTCTGCTATTTTCCTTAAATCATCAATAGTAGCAGTTCGATAGTCCACTCCTACAAATTTTTCAAACGCTTCTGCATAGGTGTAATAAATAACAGGAGAGCTATCCTTTACGAATAATTGAATGAGAGAAAGGGTTTCGGTAACCATGGCATGAAACGAGTGCTCCATTCGGTACCATTCGATCATCATAAATTCAGGATGATGGTAGCGACCTCTTTGCTCATCTCGAAAAACATGAGACAGTTGATAGATATCTCCTACCCCTAAAGATAACAATCGTTTCATACCATATTCTGCCGAAGAGTGGAGATATCCCCTTTTTTCATTGTTAAAAGAGACCACCAGGGGTTCGATGTGCAGATCTGTCGGAGCGGTCAGAAATAAGATAGGAGTGTCGACCTCTAAAATAGAGCGTTCTGCGAAAAAGGAACGTACCTTAGAAAGCATCAGGCCTCGTTCCTTTAACATAGAGAGAAAACGCTCAGACTCGGGAGACGTATTCACCCGTCCGAGTATCGACCTTTACACGATCCCCTTCTTCAATAAAAATAGGAACTTGAATTTTAGCACCGCTTTCTGTAATCGCTGATTTTAAAACACGTCCAGAGGTATCTCCACGAATTCCTGGCGCTGTTTCGGTGATTTTCATATCCATAAAAGTTGGAGAAACTACCTCTATTACTTCCCCTTTGTAAAAAATCAGGGTATAGATGCACTCTTCCATCAACCAGAATTGTCGATTACCCATCGTTGTAAGGGGTACGTGAATTTGTTCAAAGGAAGTGTCGTCCATAAAAACTCCATCATGAGCATCGGTATAAAGAAGCCTCATTTTTGCTTCTACCACATCGGCTAGGTCGAGTTTTTCGCCTGATTTAAAGGTTTTTTCTACTACACGACCTGTTTTCAAATGTTTTAGTTTCGTACGACAAAAAGCTTGTCCTTTTCCTGGATTGACGTATTCTGTGGAGATTAAGAGATAAGGCTCCCCATTCAGTTCTAATTTATAACCCGCTTTCAGTTCATTTGTAGAAATTTTTACCATAAGCATTGCACCTTAAAAAGTCCAACAAAAGCTTACGATACCGGAACGAAAATTAGAAGAATTTCTTCCCCATATGGCAAACCAATAACCACCCACGAAACCGAAATTAGCATTTAAATTGTACTCAATGCCAGGAGCTAGACTCCACTGATCCATAAAAGGATTTTCAATCGAGCTTTTAGAGATACCGCTACCCGGGTACCCAGAAAATGTTATCTTTTTTAGATAAAAATAGACAATATCGAGGGTTAAAACCCAGGGTTGGGATAAACTGAACTCCCAACCTAGGTCTGTAGAAATTCCATGCCCCATATGAATGGTCCCCCGAGTATCGTAAGTACCACCGTAAACAGTAGATCCTCGGATAGAGAGAGAAGTGGGGATAGACCATTGAATATTAAATCGAATATCCATGGGATGCCGCAGGACCCACCAAACAATTTTTGAGGTATGTAAACCTACAAAAGTTTGGTAAGCACCCATGCCTGTTGCATCGACATGCAATTTTTTGGGGCTTAGGTGTTGGTATTTTCCTGTAGGAAAGGTTTCTTTAAGGACCAACTTAAGGGCTGGAATAGTAGCGGTTTCTTTTATTAGCCGAAACCCAAGAGACAGGGAAGAGTCTCCCCAATGAAAAAAGGATTGTTGCTCCATTTTATTGCGAACTCCTTTGATAACTAGCGTAGCGTCCATTCCGTTAACAATACCTGCCTGTAGGCCTAAAAGAGGGACTAGTTGATTGACATGAGGCGTAGAACGTTTATGGCCGTGTTGGTCAAACATAGAAGAGGCATTCGTAATAAAAAAGTAGGGCTGTAGGTTAAAAAATCCTGGATGCATCACATGCGCTGAGGAAGCCAACAGAGGACCGGTATACCAGGGATTGAACATTTCTCGAGTATCTTCAAACCTCGACTCCAGTCTTTCTAGCTGACGTTGGATAGCCTCGGTTGATTTAGGAGGGTTCCTCAAGCCATATAAAACTCCTCCACTCCAAATAGATAGACATAGCAAAGAGGTTAGAAATCTCGGGAAAATTTTTGAAATTAAAGAAACAAAGCTCATCGAAAACCGAATCTAAGTAACTCAATACGGAGGCGATCCATCCAAGGTACGATGTTATGATTTTTAGAGTAAATATTCAATAACAAGATATGTCTACAGAGCTAAAGTGAAGATTGCTTTGAGGTTTTCGCAGAAATAGTCCATCTCTTCATGTGTGTTGTAAGGTGCTACGGAAACCCTTAAAACAGAGTCCAGACCAAAATGATTTACCATGGGCTGTGCACAGAGGTGACCGGATCGTAATGCAATTCCCTTAGCATCCAAGAAAGAAGCAACATCTAGAGAGTGCATTCCCTTTACGAAAAAAGTAATTAGAGAGGTCCTATTGTGTAAAGGTCCGAGAATCGTGATTTCGTCCCATTGTGATAAGCGTTCTAAGGTGGTTTTTATTAACGAAGTCTCATAAGAGGCAATACGATGAATTCCATAGTGATTTAAGTAAGACAGCGCAGCTCCGAGACCCATTACCTCAGCGATCATGGGTGTGCCTGCTTCAAATTTTAAAGGTAATGCCTGAAGTGCTACCTCTTTGAAGGAACAGAATTGAACCATATCACTGCCTAATTGATAAGGGGGCATTTGCTCTAATAAATTTTTTTTTCCATAGAGAATTCCGATTCCTGTTGGGCCATATATTTTGTGTCCTGAGAAAGTAAAAAAATCACAATCCAACTTCTGAACATCGATCAACATATGAGGAGCACTTTGAGCTCCATCTACGAAAACTTTGGCTCCTTTAGCATGCGCTTGTTCGATAATCGATGGTAAAGGGTTAACGATTCCTAGTAGGTTGGACACATGTGCTACGCTTACGATTTTGGTACGAGAAGAGAGCATCTGAGAGTAGGCCCTTAAGTCGAGGGTGCCATCTTGAAGAAGAGGAATAACTCTCAGGTGAGCATTTTTTTTGTCGCAAAGGAATTTCCAAGGCAGGATATTAGAATGGTGTTCTGCTCCCGAGATAATCACTTCATCTCCGGCCGTTACAAAAGCTTCTCCAAAAGAAGCGGCAACGAGGTTAATCGATTCCGTCGTGCCTTTAGTAAAGATGATTTCTTCGATTGATTTGGCATGAAGGTGGGATTGTACGAGTTCTCGAACAGCCATATAGCGTTGGGTGGATAAAGCAGCAAGTGCGTAGGCAGCACGGTGCACTGTTCCATAATCATGGGAATAGAAATTTACTATGGTATCGATTACCTGTCGGGGTTTCAAAGTGGTTGACGCGGAATCAAGATAGACGAGGGCGCTTCCTTCATGTATTTTTCGAGAAAGCATGGGGAAGTCAGAACGATTGAAAGGCATATTGTTGTGCAAGGCGTTGAATAGAAGGGAGGGGAAGAGAGTCGATGATCTCTCGAAGAAATCCCTGAATTAAAAGGCGCTTGCTCGTTTCTAAAGAGATAGCACGGCTTTTCAGATAAAAAAGTTCTTCTTCATCTAATTGAGCAACTGTAGCTCCGTGAGAAGCTTTGACATCATCGGTAAAAATTTCCAAGCTAGGCCTGGCATAAGCTCGAGGTGCACCAGTCTCTACGAGAAGGAGATTTTGATTTAACTGAAAAGCCTCTGTTTTTTGTGCCTGAGGGTGCACGTAAATCCTTCCCTCAAAACTCGATTGAGAAAAGCCAGAGAGCACTCCCTTGAATTTTTGTAATGATTTGGCTGAAGGAGAGAGATGTTCGACATCTACATATAAGTGAGCCTGAGCCTGTTGTCGTAAGTTCCAGATGCCTTGTAGTATGGCTTGGCTTCGCTCGCCCAAGAGGATCGTTTTTATATTTTGTCGCAGGATAGCTGGTGCAAAACAGGCGGCGAAGTATTGAAAATAAGCATCCCTTTTAAGGGTAGTACGAAGGGAATTAAATGTCCATCCCTCTTCACTATCAGAAAGGCTGGTATGAGAAGAGGAAGCTCCCTCTTCCAGAGAGATATCTACAAAGAGGTGGCGGATGCCAGATCCCCACCCCGAAGAGATCCAATTTATCTGGGAGCGTTCAGCAAGAAATAGGAGAATTCTCGTGAAAGAGGGTATATTGGGGTTAGTAGAAAGAGAAAGAGTTTGAACTGGAACTTTCAAGGTAGTATTAGGGGGAAGGTAAAAAAAGAGACCTTCTGGATGAAGAGCTTGATTGAGAAGGGAAAGAAAATCCTTGTCTTCCTTAAACATTTTATTCCAGCGATTTTCGATAAAGGAACCATAGGTATTCATAGCGGAGGTTAGAGGTAAAGCCACTACATCATGAGAGATACTTTTGAAATTGGAAAGCTCTGGTATAAAAGCTCCATCGAGAAAGAAAAAATAGCTTTCACGACACTCAGGTTGAACATGAGAGAGGAGCTCCTCTAAAGAAGGAACAAAGGAAGATTTGGAGGAAGCAGATGGAGCTATTTCGTAAAATTGATGGAAGGGAAAGTAGTGCCAACCTTGATCTTGTTTCCCTGGAAAAGAAGCGTGCAAGCAGTGCTTCCAAGCTGTTTCGCGCATAGTTTTTAAAGCATTCTCTTTATGAAGAGCATCAAAGTTCTCATGTAAAGCAAGCAAAGAGTGTTTAGTGAGCATGATAACCTGTATTTTCTACTTTCAAAGCAAGGCTATAATCTCCACTTTCTACGATGGTGCCGTCGATAATCACATGTACAAAATGAGGCTTGATGTAATTTAAGATCCTCGCGTAGTGAGTAATTAGGCAAAGCGCTTTATTTTCTGTAAAATTTTCTTGAATTTTTTCTGCTATCCATTTTAGAGCGTCGATATCTAAACCAGAATCAATTTCATCTAGAAAAGCTAATTTAGGTTCCAGTAAGTTCATCTGGAGAATCTCATTTTTCTTTCTCTCCCCCCCAGAAAAACCCTCGTTGAGACATCTTGTCTTGAAGCTCAAAGGGATCGAAAGTTGTTTCATTTTTTGCGTGAGAATTTTATCAAACTCTTCTTCTTGGATTGTCTCCTTACGGGTTTGATAAGCGGCATGAAGGAATTGAAAATTCGTCACACCAGCAATCTCAATGGGAGATTGAAAGCTCATGAATATTCCTTTTTGAGCTCTTTCCTCAGGTTCTAAGGCGAGAAGCTCAGCTTGTTCAAATTTGATAGAACCGCCAACTATCTGATAGGCGGGATGTCCTGCTAAAACCCTAGCTAAAGTAGACTTCCCTGCTCCATTAGGTCCCATAAAGGCATGAATTTCTCCGGGAGATATCCGTAAATTAAAGGAATTTAAAATTTTTTTTTCCTCTATGGAAACATGGAGATCTTCAATTTCCAGCATTTTTCTACCCCACTTTATTTTCTAATTTTAAAGCAAGCAACTTGGCGGCCTCGACTACAAACTCTAAAGGTAACTTACAAGTCACCTCTTTACAAAAACCACTTACCACCAAATTAATCGCGCTCTCTCGAGGGATTCCACGAGTTTGTATATAAAACAACTGTTCTTCATTCATCTTGCAGGTGGAGGCTTCATGCTCTACTTGAGCTGTTGAGTTACCTATTTCGATAGAAGGGAAGGTGTTGGCAGAACAGCGATTGCCAACTAGCATCGAATCACATTGAGTATAATTACGGGACCCGACAGCACGCGGCCCTATCTTAACGAGGCCTCGATAAGTATTATGAGAATCATCAGAAGAAATTCCCTTAGAAATGATAGTGGAATGAGTGTTTTTACCCAAATGAATCATCTTACTACCGGTATCGGCTTCCATTTTTCCTTCAGTGAGAGCAATAGAATAGAACTCCCCCGAGGATTCATCACCCTGAAGAATGCAGCTGGGATATTTCCAAGTAATAGCAGCTCCTGCCTCTACCTGCGTCCAAGAAATTTTAGAGCGGACTCCGCTGCAACGGCCTCGTTTAGTCACAAAATTAAAAATACCCCCTCGCCCTGTTTTGGGGTCGCCTGCATACCAATTTTGGATGGTGGAATATTTAATCTCTGCATGATCCAAAGCAATCAATTCGACCACAGCTGCATGAAGCTGTTTATTATCGTAAGCGGGAGCAGTACATCCTTCGAGGTAGCTCACATAGGAACCTTCTTCAGCAATAATGAGGGTCCGCTCAAATTGACCACTCTCTCGATCATTGATTCGAAAATAGGTCGATAGCTCTAGGGGACATTTCACTCCTTTGGGAACATAAACAAAAGAACCATCGGAAAAAACAGCCGAGTTAAGAGCAGCAAAAAAATTATCTCCAATGGGCACGACACTTCCTAGATATTTCTCGATCAACTCAGGGTAGAGTTGGATAGACTCAGAAATCGAGCAAAGCACTACTCCTGCCTTTTTGAGTTCTTCTTGAAAGGTCACTCCTAAGGATACTGAATCAAAGACCAGGTCGATTGCGACATTGGTTAATCGTTTTTGTTCTTCTAAGGGAATGCCTAATTTTTCAAAAGTTCTGAGAAGCTCTGGGTCTACTTCTTGTAAGTTGTTTAATTGTTGTTTCTTTTTTGGAGAAGAATAGTAGCAAATATTTTGGAATTCAATAGGATCATAGTGCACATTTCCCCAACGGGGTTCTTCCATTTTTTTCCATTTTTCGAATGCTTTTAAACGAAAATTCAACAAAAAAGAGGGCTCTCCTTTTTTAGCAGAGATGAGGCGAACGGTATCTTCTGTCAACCCTTTAGGAATACTCTCAGTTTCGATATTCGTTACAAAGCCATATTTGTAACTTTCTTTTGTTTTCATTCTTTTCCATTATAGCTTTTGAAAGAGATTCCTATCATCAATTTTTGAGGCTCGTGCGCAGAAGCAAGGAGTAAGAGCATTTCGAAAGTTACCATAGATTAAAAACAAGGAAACAAGAGCGCTTTTAATCAATAAATTTTTTATAACCTATTTTATAAGTAGGATAAATGTCGATCATAGTTTCTTCGTAAGGATGAGTTTGTTTGATGATTTCTAAAACTTCCGATAAAATTTTTTTATGACAGCAAGTGGTAATTTTTTCTTCTATAACGGTTTCTAGGATATCGGGTTTACCTAAAAAAGGATGAGCATTCTGCTTAGGAAGAAACCTTCCTATTCCTTTTGTCGAGAATGTGCAAAAAGAATAGTTTCCATAATTGCCAGCACCCGCCTTGCCTATCGCTTCTCTCATTTGATCAGCGTGGGTTTCAGGGATCGTGAATTCAATAGTAACGTAATGAGATTCTGATAGGTCTTTCATTTCAATCTGTCCTTTTTGGTAAGATGTCTTGCCCTGAGTCGTAAGAGGAATTTTTAGCTGTTTTCCAAGGAGTAGGAGCCACGACAACAGCACTATTCAATAGCAAGTTTACTAAGGAAGAGGAGCTCATCAAGGCTGTTGTTACTACCAACAGAGGGTCGACTATGCCTGCCTTACTGAGATCGGTCATCTCTTCTGTAAGAGCGTTGAATCCCCAAGCTCCTTGATGTGCATAAACTTTTTCCGCAACGAGAGATCCCGATTGCCCTGTATTGCGGGCTAGGGTTGAGGCGGAGATCCAGCAAGCTTCTTTGACGATCTCTACACCTTGTTGCTCTTCATCTGATAGAATGAGAGGAATATTGTCTAAACGTTTTGCAGCCCTTAGCAGCGCTGTACCTCCTCCAGGAACAACCCCTCCCTCCATTCCGGCACATGTGGCACGGATAGTAGTAGTGATTTGAGACTGTTTTTCTTGAAATGCTGATTCAGAAGAGGGATCTAAGAGAATGCAGGCGGTTTTTCCACTTAGTAGGCTCAACTTAGTTTTCCATCTTTTCTTCTCTTCTTCTGATCGAGACAAGCGGTATGCTGTTCGTATCTCTTGAATTTTGTTTTGACGAGATTCTAGAGAAGCATCAGAAGGGATGATCGTAGTACAATGTTTGAGCACATGTACGTGTTTAGCACGACCAAAAGAGGCTACATCTATTTTGTTGAAAGAAAACCCTGTTTTCTCAGAGATTCGTTCTCCTCCGGTCAAGCACGCGAGCTCTTCAAAAAATTCTTCTACTGCTTTTTTACGTTCGGGAATTTTGATGGCACACAGAGGAATGCCCACTCGAATTTTATTCAAAATCAAAGTTTTTAAAGCTTCTCCTTCAACACCAGCAGCTATAATGAGAAGAGATTGACCTTTGATCTCAGCCACTCTTTCTAAAATAGGTATGATCTCTTTTGCTAAAGAGAATTTTTTGTCCGTTACTAAGATGAGAGGCTCCTTTAATTCCACGCTCGTTGTTTCTGGATTTGTGATAAAATAAGGAGAGAGATAACCTGTTTCTATTTGTATTCCTTCAGTAACTTTCAATTTTGTTTCTACAACTTTTGTTTTTGAATGAACCACTCTAATGTTTCCTTCTCCACCTACTTTTTCTATAGCGTTGGCAATCAAAGCGCTTGTTTCTAAATCATTATTAGTGGCTGTTGAAGCTATTTGTTTGATCTCTTCGAATTTAGTCACTTTAGTGGACATCTCTTCAAGAATATGGCCTATCTGAACAATGGCTTTGTTGATTCCTTTATTCAACATGAGCGGGTTGCATCCTGAAAGAATTTTTTTTATTCCAGCGCTATACATTGCTTCGACTAAGAGCAAGGTGGTCGTAGTGCCATCTCCAACGAGATCTCTCGTTTTTAAAGAAGCTTCTCTAGCAAGCTGAATTCCGATGTTTTCAAAGGGATCCTTTAAACAAACCTCTTCAGCTATGCAACTTCCTTTTCTTGTTGAGAGAGGCGGGCCAAATTTTTGTTTTATAATTACATTTCTTCCCCTGGGACCTAAGGTAACCGATACGATTTTTACCAAAGATTTTATGCCTTTTGCAAGAGCCTTAAGGGCTCTGTGATCGAATTGCAATATTTTTGACATATCTTGTCTCATCGATAAGTCAAGCTTCTTCACCCTTTTCGAAATCGCCAACTAACACTTCTGATGATAGAATTAGTTCTGTAGAAGAAACGGCGAGTTGGATTGCAGACTTCACGAGGTTAAAGGGATCCATTATTCCGGATAAGGTCAGATCTTCTACTTGTTCCGTCATCATATTAAACCCATAGGGCATACCTTTGGAGAAGATCTCTTGTATTACAGTAGTTTCTTCTAATCCTGAGTTAGCAACGAGTTGTTGAACGAGCACTTCACATCCTTGTGATATGATCCTAGCTCCAGCTTGTTCATCCTTATCTTGTAATTGGAGAGCGTTACAAGCTTTTAAAGAAGCATATAACGAGGCAACTCCTCCTCCGATAACTCCTCCCTTCTCCAAGGTTGCCTTTACGGCATTCCAACCATTTTCGAATATTTTCTTTTTTTGTTTCGCTTCTGCAGGTGAAGCGGCGCCTACTTGAATGATGGCAACCTTCCCTGTGAGTCTGGCTATGCTGTGTTTGAGCCTTTCTCGTTCTTGAGGGTCTGTCGTGTATTGCAGCTGGGACTCTAGTTGTTGCAGATGTTGTTGGATGTGCTGTGAATTTCCCTTCCCTCCCATTAATACTGTTCTTTTCTTAGAAATGATCGCTTTTTCCACTTCGCCCAAGAGATCTATAGAAGCTCCTTTTAAGCTAATACCCGTATTGTCAGAAATAAGAGTGGCTCCTGTTGCAATGGCAATCTCTTCAAGAGCAAGTCGTTGTTGTTCCTCATTCTCTCCTGGAGAACGCAGTGCGCACACTTTAAGAACCCCGTGGAGTTTATTGAGGATTAAAGCAGAAAGCGCATCGCCTCTAAGTTCGTTTGCTATTACTAAGAGGGGGTGCTCGAGGATAGCGATTTGCTGCAACAAAGGAATCATTTCTTGAACTGATTCCACTTTTTTATTGATCAGCAAGCATCTAGCGTGGTGCATTTCCACCGATAGATCTTCAGGGTGTGTGCAAAAACAAGGGGAGAGGTACCCCTGATCCCATTGCATCCCTCCAATCGATTCCACAATGGTTTCTATAGAGTTACCCTCTTTAATTATAATAATACCCGTTCTACCCACTCTCTGGAAGGTTTCTGCTATCAATTTTCCTATTTCCCCATTTCCTGAAGCTGCCATCATTGCAATGTTTCCAATTTCATGGCTCTCTTGAATTGGTTGAGATAAGAGCTCTAACTGTTTGATGGTTTCTTGGCAAAATTTTTCCATTCCTTGTTTAACTTTAAGAGGGAACCTACCCTCCATATCGATGTATTGAAGTCCTTTTTGTGTGAATGCTTTTAAAAGCAACAAAGCAGAAGTAGTGCCATCTCCATATTCTTCATTCATCTTATGTGCGACCTCTTTTGCTATGGATGCTCCCATGTTGCGAAATTGATCTTGCAGTTCGATCTCCTTTACGATAGCATAACCATCTTTAGTGAGAGAAGAAGGGTTCTGTGAATCCGAGGAAAGGGCGACGTAACGCCCTTTAGGACCTAGAGTAACGGCAGCGGCATCAGCAAGTTGTGCCACGCCTTGAAACAGCTTACTCCTTGCCTTCTCGCCGAAAATGATTTTTTTTGCCATTACCCCCATATCCCCTAAAGAAAACCTTATCAAAAAAATAAATATATTTGCAATCGACTAGTATTGAGAGTGTTTTTTTTGCGAATAATATTTTTTACAAAAATAAGCGTCAGATTTATAGTTTCACCTATGCGCATGCGTTGTGTTGTTTTGGTGTTGCTTTTGTGTCTTGCGTGCACTCCTAATGAGGAGTTAAAACAAGAGAGATGTCCTTCTAAATTGCGTACTTGCTTAGCTGCTGACATTGCCTCTTTCGACCCTCGCAAAGAAGTCAACATGATGGGACAGGGTGTCATTCGAATGCTTTTTTCTGGGTTAGTTTATTTGGATAAATACCGGAACATTGCACTGGATCTAGCTGATTCCTATCAGATTTCGGATGATCTGAAGACCTATACCTTTTTTCTTAAAAATTGTCGTTGGTCTGATGGCTCTCCCATCACAGCTAGAGATTTTGAAGCATCTTGGAAAGGAGCTTTAACCCCTGCCTGCGCGTCTTTGAGCACGAATTTATTCTTTTTTATTAAAAATGCTAAAAAAGCTTTTTTGGGGGAGCTTTCTCTTGATGAGGTAGGGGTTCGTTCTTTAGATGAAACTACTTTGTTAGTAAAGCTTGAGGAAGCTAATTCTCAGTTTCTCAAAATATTGACCAGCTCGGTATTTTCTCCAGTTCACAAATCGATCTATGATACTTCAAAGATGCAGGAAATGTTAGTTTCTTCAGGACCTTTCCTTCTTCAGCAACACCGTTATGATGATAAGATTGTAATAAAGAGAAACGATCAATACTGGAACAACCTTAATACTCAGATGGAACAGATTGAGTATCTGATCATTAAAGATCCCGCTACAGCTTTGTTGATGTTTGAAAATGGAGAAATCGATTGGCTAGGCGGTCCTTTAATGCAACTTCCCTCTGACTCCTTGTCCCTTTTAAAAGAAAAAGGCATTTGTCATTGGCCAGATGTAGCGGGGATACAGTGGCTCATTTTCAATACCGAAAAATTTCCTTATCGTAATGTTCATATCCGCAAGGCTCTTGCTTATGCAATCGATAGAAATAAAATTATCAGGAATATACTGAATATAGAAAATTTTTCAGCTCCTTTAGGGCTTATTCCTGCCATTTTAAAACGAGAGAAGTGGCATCCTTGGTTTCAAGATCATGATACAGCAGGTGCTCAAGAGCATTTTGCTCAAGGGCTGAGAGAGTTAGGTGTGACCATCGATACTTTTCCTACCCTAACCCTTTCTTATCCTAGCCTTAGCTTTACCTGGGCAACGATCGCTCAAGCTATTCAACAAATGTGGATGGAAACTTTGAAAATTTCTGTGAATGTAGAAGCATTAGATTATTCTACTTTGAATGCCAAACTTTTAAATAGGGATTATGAAATGGCCCGTTTTGGATGGGTGATGCAGTATGATGATCCGAGTAGCTTATTTGAACTTTTTAAGTTGAGAGATGTACAGCCTAACTGCACCGGCTGGGAAAACAAAGATTATATCCACCATGTAGAAGCATCAAGAGAGTGTTGTGATCAAGAAAGATGGCTGCATTTTGAATTAGCGGAAAAAGTGTTTTTTGATGAAATGCCGGCGACCCCCTTATCTGTGGCCACTGCAGTTTATCTACAACAACCCCATGTAAAGGGTGTTGAGGTTAATCACCTCTTTCAAGTAGATTTTCGCTCTGCCTACGTAGAAGAGGCTTCTTGTCCCACGAGCCGAAGAGGGCGAAATTTAAGAAAATCGGCAGCGACGAGGTAATACTTAATTCCACGGGCTTCACCAAAAAAGGCTGTCCTCTCTTTAAGATTGTGCAGATGGCCAAATATGGCGATATTTACTCCAAACTTTTCTAAAAGGTTTGAAGTTCGAGATCTCTGTAAGTCTGCTCCTATAGGAGGGTAGTGGGTCATGACAATCTTAATTAAAGACTTAGGATTCATTTGCTGTAAGCTCAACTGAAGCCGGCCTAGTTCTCTTTCAAAAATGAGGGCTTCATGAGAGGGATCTTTGATGCGAGGTGTTTCGCGACTATTTTCTTGAAAGCGTACCCATTTTCCAAAAGAATATTCTGTTGTGTCCCATAAGCGAGAACCTCCTATGGCTACGTCATGCCAGTGAAATGCTGTGTTGTGAATGAAAAAAATAGAACTGGGAAGTACCGAGGACATTTTTTTTGCTGAACTCCACCAATAATCGTGATTCCCACGAATGATCACTTTGGTTCCGGGGAGTTGATCGATCCATTGTAAATCCATTATTGCTTCCTGCAATTGCATGGCCCAACAGATATCACCTGCAATCAGAACGAGATCTTCGGGATGTACGACTTCCTTCCAATTTTTTTCAATTTTTTCCATGTATTCTTCCCACTCAGGGCCAAAAAAAATCATATTTTTTGAGGGTTGGCTAATAGCTAAATGGAGGTCAGCAATTGCCCAAATTCGCATAACTTTTCCTTCATTTTGTATCCAAAGTATGGCTTTAGATGGTAAAACCGTCTACCAAATGAGCTCCTGTTTTGACGACAATAATGCCATTTCTAATACAAACGTGCTCACTATTGTAATACTCTAGCTTTTGTTCATTAAGTAAACGAACATTATTGCCGATGGAGCTGTTTTCATCGATGATAGCTTTTTTGATGATACAATTTTTTCCTATGGAAAAGGGCAAACTTTGAGAAGAATCCGTGGGTAAAGGAAGGGAACTACCCATGAGAATAGAATTATAAATTTTGCTTCCCTGTTGAAGATGGCATCTCATGCCTAAAATGCTTTGTTCTATTTCTGCAGATTCGATGATCGATCCTTGGCTGACGATAGCATTGGTAATTGTTCCATTTAAAAAAGGGTTTGCAAGGTGATGAGTCCTAGTATAAATAGGATTGAACTCGTCGAAAGTATTTAAACAATTTCTTCTATCTAAAAGAGCCATATTAGCTTCGTAAAAAGAGGTAATCGTTCCAATATCTGCCCAATACCCATCATAGATATAAGCGTAACTATCCCCTTGTGCCATTTGGTTGGGAATCAAGTGATAACCAAAATCGTTGCCCTCTTTCTGAAGTAAAGCAAAAAGCACATCGCGGCGGAATACATAGATGCCCATAGAAGCTAAATAGGAAAGGTTTTCATTTCTTGGAATGGAAAAAGAGTTCAGGGTATTTTTATCTTTAGGTTTTTCACAAAATGCCTTTATTAAACCGTTCTGATCGACACGTAAAACACCCATTCTCTTTGCGTCATTTTGAGTGACATACAAGGATGCAACTACTAGTTTAGCCTGTTTATTAATGGCAAATTGAATGAGTTCTTTTAGATTCATGTTATAGAGCTGATCCCCAGAAAGAATGAGAAAATAATCTGCTAGAGATGCAGTCAGAGAAGAGAGATTTTTGCGAATAGCATCCGCTGTTCCTTGAAATTTGGTTGTCAAGCCATTCTCTTTCTTTGGAGAGAGAAGTAAAAGAGATCCTTTATGAAAGAGATCTCCATGGTAGGTGGATAGAATATGTTGATGCAGATTAGGGGCAAAATATTGAGAGATGATAAAAAGATTGTTAATATTGGAATTAAGAGCATTGGAAATGGGGATGTCAATCAAGCGATATTTGCCTCCAAAGCCCACAGCTGATTTACATCTATGCTGTGTGAGTGGCCAGAGCCTAGTTCCTTCACCTCCGGCTAGGACAATCACAACTACCCCATCGGGAGTTTCCATTCCTTTTTCTCTTTTCTTCAATTAAACATCCTGTTAAATTCTGTTTATCAAAAAGTGATTTTTCCTAGCAAAGGGTGACTTGTGAAGTTATATAAGAGCATTTTTTATTAGGCATGTTGCTTTAGCTTTCATTTTTCAACGTTGAGGTAGAGAATGCCCCTCTCTAATCTTGAATCTTATTTAGGTCCTAAAGCAAAAAAGTTGCTTTCTCACGTTTGCCGCGCCATTCCTAAGGAAGAGATCTCCCTTCCCGGGGCTGATTGGATAGCGAGAAATGCTGTGTTGTCGGATAAGAATAATCGGGTGCTGGGTAGTCTACATACCCTTTTTCATCACGGAAATTTAAAAGGAACGGGCTACTTAAGTATTTTGCCCGTGGATCAAGGGGTAGAACATTTTGCCGGTGCCTCCTTTTCTCGCAATCCCGATTATTTCGATCCTGAAAAAATCTTACAATTAGCTATTGAAGGGGGATGTAATGGGATTGCTTCTACCCTGGGAATTTTAGGAAGCGTAGCACGTCGCTATGCTTATCAAATTCCCTTTATTCTTAAACTCAATCACAACGAACTTTTGACCTATCCCACCCAATTTGATCAGATTTTCTTTGCATCTGTTCAACAGGCGTGGAATTTAGGGTGTGTGGGAGTTGGAGCAACGATTTATTTTGGTTCCCCTGAGAGCAAACGACAGATTGTCGAGGTCAGCCATGCTTTTGAAGAGGCCCATCGATTAGGAATGTTTACAATGTTGTGGTGTTATTTGCGCAACCCAGCTTTTAAAGCGGGGGATTGTGATTATCATGTATCCGCAGACCTCACGGGTCAGGCGAACTATCTGGGGGCTACGCTTCAAGCTGATATTGTCAAACAAAAGCTACCTAAATTAAATGGGGGAGTTCGGGCACTTAAATTGCCGAAATTTCCTGGCAGTGAGCAGGTTTATACAGAACTTACAACCTCTCATCCGATTGACCTTGTAAGATATCAAGTAGCGAACGCTTATAAAGGTAGGGTAGGAATGATCAACTCCGGAGGAGCCTCTTTGGGAGGAGACGCAGACATTAATCAGGTTGTCGAGGAGAGCATAATAAATAAGCGAGGAGGTGGATGGGGGATTATCGCGGGTAGAAAAGCATTTCAACACCCTTTAAAAAAAGGCATAGAAATTTTACATGCTATTCAAGAAGTTTATCTCTGCGATGAGGTCACGATCGCATAGAAGGATAGCACAGTGACAAGAGAGCTTTTTTTACCTCCCTCTATTGTTTTTTTTCCTCATCTGTTATTTTTTTATCCGTTTTAATCGATCTTTGTAAAAACTTCGCGGAAGTGGCGAAACTGGTAGACGCGCTACTTTGAGGTGGTAGTGAAGCAATTCATGTGGGTTCGAGTCCCACCTTTCGCATCAAATTGAGATAAGCCTAACCTAAAGAGGCTCAAAGATTGCCCCATTATTCATTTTGCAGATCTAGTGTAAAACTTTAATTTTTCCTTCAATAAATTGAATTATGAGGAGACTGCTGAATATCAGATATGGCTTCTTAGAGAATGTTAAATTTTCTCTTAAGAAAATTATGATGGAGGAGTTCTGTGATATTTAAAGTAAAAAGGTTTTTAAAAACGTGATTTCAGCGTACAATGCCTGAAAAAAGCTATATTTTGAATAACGATTGTAGAATTATGCAGTTACGGATCATTTGGATTTAGAGCCACTATATGAAAAAGGTAGTGCATAAGGTAAAAGTTAAGAATAAGCTTGGGTTGCATGTACGACCTGCTGCCATGCTTGCCAAATTATTACAAGGTTTTAAGTCTCATGTATCGATCCTGTATAGGAAAGAAGAAGTAGATGCGAGAAGTATTATGAGCATTTTGATGTTAGCAATAAAAAAGAACAGTCAAATTACTTTAATCGCAGAAGGAGATGATGCAGAAGAGGTAATTGGTGAATTGATTATAGCTTTTGAAGCACGATTTGGAGAAGTTGAGCTTTGACATTTTATATAGAAAATGAAGGGGAGCTGTATTTAAGAGGAGCTCCGATCAGTGAAGGCATTGCGATTGGAATACCTTTTTTTTTAAGTTATTCTGAAGAAGAGCGGATTCCTAATTTTTCGATAAGTACGGGAGAAGTAGAGAATGAGATTGCTCGTTATCGCAAGGCGCTTTCCTCCAGTCGCAAGGATCTCAAACAGCTGCACCATGCTCTAACAGAAGAGGGGTCTAGGGAGGTAGCCTCTATTATCGGAACGCATATTGAAATGCTGGATGACCCTCTCATGACTACCCATGTTGAGAGTAAAATTCGTGAAATGCTCAAAACCCCAGAGACCGTTTTTCACATGGTTATTAATGATTGCAAAAAACGTCTGGATGAAACGACGGACTCCTTTTTTAAACAGCGTCTTTTAGACCTTAATGATCTTTCTAATAGGGTACTTCGCAATTTATGTGATTCTGAAAAAATTACTTTAGATCAGGTACCCCAAAATGCCATTGTTTTTGCTAAAGACCTCATTCCCTCGGAAACAGCCTCTGTCTATACATCCAAGATTAGCGCTTTTGTTACTCAGAGTGGAGGAGGTACTTCCCATGCTGCTTTGATTGCACGTGCAAAGGGGATTCCTTACGTAGCTAGTGTTGACATAGAGATTTTGCAAAGAGCTAAAGGAAAATGTGTCATCGTAGATGGATTAACGGGTGAAATCATCATTAACCCCACTGAAAACACCTTAAAAAAATATGGGGCTCTAAAGGAACGACTGGCGAAGAAATATCAAACTCTTGAGAAGGATAGGGGACTTCCTGCAGAAACCTTTGACGGCTACTCGGTCAACCTCTATGCCAATATTAACACGATTAATGATATTGATTTGGTTTTTTATTATGGAGGGATAGGGGTAGGTCTTTTCCGCTCCGAAAATCTCTTCATGCAGGACCCAACTCTATTTTTTGACGAAGAAAGGCAGTATCTGATCTATAGGCAAATGTTGAAAAAAAATCGGGGTTCTCCTTTAACATTTAGGGTGCTCGACCTTGGTGGAGATAAAGGATTTCCTTTTTCTGAAGGCAAACCTAAGGAATTAAATCCTGTTTTGGGGTATCGAGGCATTAGAGTTCTTTTGCGGCGCACAGATATTCTTAAACCACAGTTAAAGGCTATTTTAAGAGCTGCCTTGGAATTCGATGGGGTACGTCTTTTGTTTCCACTTATTTCAGATGTTCAGGAATTTAGAGAGATCAAAAACATCATCGAGGGAGTCAAGCAGGATTTAATAGCACAGGGAGTTTCCTTTAATAACGACATCCCAACTGGATGTATGCTAGAAGTACCTTCAGCAGTGCTTATCTGCGATACTCTCGCTGCCGAGAGTGATTTTTTAGCTCTTGGTACCAATGACCTGGTGCAATATACCTTAGGAATTGATCGAAATAATCCTGAAATGAGTGATTTTTATTATCCCAGTCATCCGGGTATCATTCGCATGATCAAGATGATTCTTCTAGAAGCTAAACGAGCTAACAAATTGGTGACCATGTGTGGAGAAATTGCCTCTAATCCGCTATTTACCTCTCTTTTGATAGGGCTGGGAGTGAAAAATTTTTCTTGCTCTCCTCGATTTATTCCTATGCTTAAGAGAACTATCCGATATTTATCCTTGATAGATTGTTGCGAAATTGCTGAGGAAGTTTTGGCTTTAAAGACTTCTTTTGAAATTTCCAATTATCTTTCCCAACGTTTTAGAACTATTGATTGAAAGGCCATCGAGACTTTTCTTATTCTTGATGAAATTGGTTGCTTCTTAACTATTTTATCGATATCCTTTCTGTTTTCCTTCTGGGTGTGGCGCAGTTTGGCTAGCGTACTAGCATGGGGTGCTAGGGGTCGGAGGTTCAAATCCTCTCACCCAGATTTTTGCAATCCATGGGTTATAATGTAGATGTCTCAAATAAGTTTTTTATAAACCACCTCTGTGGTGGATCAGCATAGATGCCCAATCTTTAAAAACGACTTACCCATCTATCAGGTGGGTCCTGCTTGCTCCAAGTCATAAAGAAGAGATGAGTTCAAAAATAGAGATTGTGTTTTTTGTAGTGGTATATATAAAATATTTTCTATCTTTTTTATCTGAGGATTTACATGAAAAATTGGTTTTTCCTATTCGTTGCCTTTTATAGTCTCATTTTTGCCTCACCCATTCAGGATCACAAGATCGATCCTACCGCATTCGCTCAACTTGTTTCTGCTTTACACATACAAGGCCCAGATTTCATTTCAGAAACACAGAAACAATGGTTGCGCAAACCTTTTCAAGAACGATGGGAAATGGTTGAACTCCCCTCACAAGAGAGAGATTTTGTTTTAAAGTGGGCTAAAGAACAGGGAATGTTTGCCCCTTGGAGGCCCTCTTGCACGAGCTATGACAAGGCTTTAATTCTGGGAGCAACAGCACCCCGGATGCAGACGAGGCTTGAGTATCTAAAAAAACTCTGGAACGAGGGCATTCGCTTTAGTGAGATAGTGTGGCTCACGGGTGAAAGAGCTCTTGTCAAATCGGTTGATGGTTTATTGACCGACCGGTGTAATAACGAATCTGAGGCAGCTTGCGTTATTTGGAAAGAAGCAGACCTTCCCAAGGGAATGCGCGCTCTACCTGTTATTTTCATTTCAGTACCTATGGAAAATGCTTTGCAGCGCCCCACAACACAGAGCACCCTTATTGCTTGGCTGAAAGCCTACCCTACACCTTGCACAGCTCTATTTGTTTCTGATCAGCCCTTTTGCGGTTATCAATTTGCCACCGTTAAGAGTATCTTGCCCTATACCTTTTCCTTTGACCTGGTAGGAGAGGGGGAGAATCCAAATGCTTATCCTAATTTGCCTGTTGCTGCCATCGTTTTAGATGCTATTGCTCGTTGGATTTACCAAGAAAGTGTAATTTTTTCATCAAAATCAAAATAAGATTTTACACAAGAGGGAGAGATTCTAAGATTTGGAGAAAATTTTTAGACCTGCATAGGCTTTTTTTATTTTAGTATTCTTCAGATCGGTTATAACTGTGCAAGAAAGTTACTTTCTATTTTCCAGAACAGTGAAACCCACCTTACATTCGAAAAATTGCAACTGAAATGCATACTTCTGTAATTTACTTGATACCTGTAGCTTGAAGGATGAAGAATTGATATTGGATACTTCCTTCGAAGGAAGTTCTTGCCATAGAAATAATTTTATCCACAACGTCTTCGATAAATTCTCGTTGTAAATCTTGTGAAAGATGAAGAATGAAATTGAGAAGTGGTTTTACAAAATCAATTATAGCTTGTCGATTAGCGAAAGAGGTCTTATTCCAAGATCCGAGAACCTGAATCTTTTGGAAACCAGCTTCTTTTAGAAGTGAATAATATTCTTGTTCAGTAAACAAGATGCGTTGTTTAGTATAAGAGGGAAAAAAAGATTTCCATTTTTTTGTATGGACAAGAAGATCAACGATAGCTGACACATTCATGTTCCCATAGCCATACGTTTGAATGCAAAGGATGCCTCCTGGAGAAAGAGCTCGATACATAGCCTTCAAAGCTTTCTCTTGTTCTAATACCCAGTGCAAGGTTGAAAAAGAAACAACCAGATCAAACTGGTTGTCAAAGTTCATTTGTGTGGCATCTTGTTTTTGAAAAACAAGGTTAGGGTAATCAATTTGAGGATAATGAGAAGAAGCAAAATCAATCATCGATTGGGAAATATCTATCCCGAGCACCATTCCTTTTACAGTTTTTTTTGCAAGACAAGCTGTGATTTTGCCATCCCCACAGCCAACATCGAGAACGTTTTGGGAATCTGACCAGGGAATCAAATTTATTGTTTCCATAGCAATATTCCATTGAGGTTCAGAATTATTATGATAATTTTTAGCATCCTCAATTCCGTATGCGAAAAGCAGGCATGGAGTAAAGGTGAGTAAAGAGAATATCGATTTATATAGATATTTCCATCTTTTGTTAGCAAAAAAATGATAAGACTTTGATTCTCTAAAATACATCGGATCTTCCAACATATATTTTTCTGTTATCTAAAAAGCTATGGGGAGAAAGGAACTATGATTAATAATCTATTTGAGGCGATATATAAATACAACCAAAACAATTTTTCAATCCAATTCTTAGGACTGTCTACATACACACGCGTTATCTCTTCTCCTCCTAGCTATTACAAGAAAAAAATACTATTTTACGCTTTAGAACTGAGAACAACCCTTTTGCTAATGAGCTTGGATAAACCTTTAAATGCTAGTTTATGGATATGTTATTAGTATCATTACTTGAAAGGGTGTGTTAAAGAACCCTTTAAAGAGTGAGGTAAAGAAAGTTGGTTGGTTTTATACCATGCGACGGGATCTTTTTTGAGCTCTTCAATGATTTTGAGCAAAGTGGTTTCAATAGAATGTTGTGGCTTCCAACCCAAATACTGCAGCGCTTTTGCTACATTGAGAGAGTAGTGATTATCGGATAAGGGGATCATCCAGGGTTGAATAAAGGGAGGCTCGATAAAAGGAATGTGACATTGGATCCAAGAGCCTATTCGGGCTAATAGTTTGGGAATTTGGTAAGTTTTCAATTCTTTGTTGAAAAGCAGACGACGAATGGCCCGCTGCAGTTGGTCATAGCTCAGAGTGGTCTCTTCTCCAATTAGCAAAGTTAGCTCTGGAGGAAGTGTCTTTCTATGGGAAACGGCTTTAACGATGGCATCGACTAAATCATCCATGTGAAGGAATGCGGCGCCGTGGGCAATATTTCCAGCAAAAACACGACTTTCCAATTGATTTTCAAAGATCCTTTTAATTTGTTGACTGATGGGGATAGAATGACATTGATCGTCATACACACCGGCGATCCGTAAAATAAGAGCGGGAATTGTTCCACGTATCTTATGAATGAGTTTTTCGGTTCGAACCTTAGATGCAGGGTAATCCCATGTGGGCATTACAGGCCAATTTTCATCAATTTTTTGTCCTAATTTACAGGGAGCATGCACTAACATAGTGCTTGAAAAAATAAACTGTTCTACCTCAAAAGTTTGAAGGGCTTTTATCAAACGTTCAGTACCTTTCACTGTCACTTTATCATAGAGGTCAGAGTGTTGGTCTTTAAAGCTATAGTAAGCAGCTAGGTGAACAACGGAGGCAATTTTGTTCCCATAGAAGTGCCGAATATGATGAAAAGCTTGGTGCACACTTTCATCTGAAGAAAGGTCCATAGGAACGAGCTCTTCATTGTCATGTGCATAAACACTTTTTAAAAGATCAAAGCCTATTATTTTATATTTAGATCCTAATTTTTTAACGACACTGGTTCCAATTCTTCCACAGCTTCCCGTAACGACAATAACTTCTTTTTGCATATAGACACCCTTTCGTTTCTTTATAATAAAAAAAAGAAAATTACAATAGAGGTTTTCCAATTTATAGATTTTTTGAATAAGAAATCTTGATGCTATATAAATTTTGAATTACCGTATTGGCCGATGTATTGGGTCGAATAGCAAACCCTAAAGTGATATGCGTTTTTGAGAGGTTGAGAGAGATGAAAATTGGTTATTTAGGTACAGGTACTTGGGGTTTTACTCTATCTTGTCTTCTCGCTTCCAAGGGGCATCAGGTAATTTTATGGGGAAAGGAATCCCAGCTCATGAAGCAACTCTTCTCTACAAGAGAGCATCCTCGATTTCCTGGTTATGTGGCTCCGGAAGGGGTTGTTTTTACTCCTCACCTTGAATTGGTGGTGCAGGGGAGTGATGTTTTAGTGGAATCGGTAAGTTCTGTGGGTGTGCGCCCTGTTTTTTTGAAGCTTGCTCAATTAGGTAGGATAACCTGTCCTATTGTTCTCACATCAAAAGGGGTGGAGAAAGATAGTTGTCTTTTGCTTCCCGAGGTAGTGCTCGATGTATTAGGTGCTTCTTATCGTTCCTTACTGGGATGTTTGAGTGGTCCTAGTCACGCTGAAGAGGTTATTCAAAAATTACCCGCCTCTGTTGTGGCTTCTGCTTATGATCGAGAGACCATGTTCTTCATCCGTGAACTTTTCTCGACACCTCTTTTTCGGGTATATCCTAATGAGGATATTCACGGGGTAGCATTTGGAGGCGCTATGAAGAATATTATTGCGGTTGCTTGTGGACTTTCCGATGGACTTACACTTGGGGACAATGCGAAGGCAGCCTTGATGACAAGAGGGTTGCACGAGATGAGGAGGCTTTCTGTGGTTAAAGAGGCTAAGCCAGACACCTTGAATGGGTTATCAGGACTAGGGGATCTTTTTGTCACCTGTCTTTCTCGACACAGTCGCAATTATCGATTTGGATATCTCCTTTCAAAAGGAATTTCTACAGAAGAGGCACAACAGGAAATTGGGATGGTTGTCGAGGGATGCTACACTGCCATTTCTGCTTTACAACTAGCCAAGCGACACGACATTCAGGTACCTATCACTAAAGCGGTTCATTCTATTCTTTATGAAGCCTTGCACCCTCAGGAGGCTGTGAGATTGCTTTTGGATAGACCTATACGGGAAGAATATCTGTGATCCGAGGGGAAAAGATTGTCTCAGTAGAAGAGATGAGACGGATTGAGGAACGAGCATTTGAATTGGGCTATTTAGCCATTGATTTCATGAACGCAGCAGGTAAAAAAATTGCTCAAGAGATAGAAAGATTTATTCAAAAACAACATCTTCCTAAACACATTTCCTTAGTGGTAGGAAAAGGCAATAATGGGGGGGATGCCTATACAGCGGGCTCTCTTTTACTCTTAAAAGGGTTTTCTGTAAGAGCATTGACACCATTCTCTTTAAACGAAAGCTCTTCTTTATGTAGAGAAAAAGCAAAGCATTTTATGGAATCTGGAGGAACCATCACTGCATTGGGAGAAGCACAACCACAAGGTGAGGCACTTCTCGTAGATGGTCTAGTGGGAACTGGTTTTCAGGGTAAAGCCGAAGGTGCTTTGGCGGAAGGAATTGTATGGTGCAATCGCTCTTCTCTTCCTATTTTCTCCATAGACATTCCTTCGGGAGTGGATGGAACTACGGGGGAGGTGAGATCAGTGGCTATCCACGCTTCCCATACGCTCTATTTGGGATTGCCTAAAATGGGATTTTTCTTGCAACAAGGTTGGGATCATGTGGGGCAACTTGTGCGTATCGATCTTGGGCTGACTGAAGAACTTATGAAAGAAGCTCGAGGAATAGCTTTACTTGTAGATCCCGTCTTCCTAACCCTTCCCCTTATGCAACGTTCTCGACACAAATATCAAGCTGGATATGTCTTGGGGATAGGAGGCTCTCTCTCGATGCCAGGAGCAGGAGAGTTGTCAGCAAAGGCAGCTTTATGCAGCGGGGCAGGGATCATTCGTTTGTATGGAGAAGCCTCTAAACTTACCCCAGAAATTATTTATGATAAGCGAATTCTTATGTCAATTCAGCAGGAGATGAAGAGGGGGAGTTCCTGTTTTGTGGGCCCTGGGTTAGGGAGAGATAGAGAGACAGAATCATTCTTGGAAAAATTTTTTCCTTCCCTGTCCCTGCCTTCTGTCATCGATGCAGACGCTCTTTATTGGTTCAGTAAGAACCGATCTTGGGTTTTTCCTCAGAGAGCGATTGTGACTCCCCATCGAGGAGAAATGCAGCGCTTAATGAAAGAAGAGTTTTCCCTACAAGCTTGCCAGGAGTATGCTCAGCATCATGGTATTGTTTTGGTAGTAAAAGGTGCCCCTACGATGATCTTTTCTTCTGGATTACTTCCTCTCATTGTCGCTCAGGGAGATCCTGGTATGGCCACCGCTGGATCTGGGGATCTTTTAACCGGAATTTTAGCAGGTTTATTAGCGCAGCAGCTCGCCCCTTATGAAGCAGCTGTATTAGGAGTTTACCTTCATTCTCGTGCAGGAGAATTAGCTGCAGCTGCGCTTACCTCGTACTGTATGATAGCCTCAGATATTTTAGATGCTCTACCAGGGGCTTTTCGTTCTATTGTTCCATTTGAACAAAGATAACTCCTCCCTTTTCTTTTCGTGCTGACCACTGCAAAAAAGGCGTTAGAGTAGCTTGTGAAGCCTCAGTAATGGTTACGATAGAAAGGTCACTTTGTTGGAGAGACTGCCGAGTTTCTTGAGAAAGAAGAGAAGCTTGTCTGAGGAGAAAGGTGAAATCATATCGATGACGACACTCTCTTAACAACAAGGCAAAGCGATTAGAAGATAATATTTCTATGGTATGATCCACCATCTTCCCTGCAGGAATGAAATCGTATTGATTTTTTTGACGTAAGGGGATCTCTTCAAAAGACCCATGTAAGTAATCCCACAAACCGGGTTGATTTTCTGGAAAAACGAGGCGGTCCAGTGAGCAGTCGATCACCCCGACTTTTTGTTGGTATAGGGTAAGTAGCCGTGCCAGATTGACATAAAAAGGAGCCCCTGTCTCTCCTAAGAGAGAAACGATGGTACCTCCTTTTGCTTCCTTTCTTTCGAGAAGAAAAGAAGTAATGGAGCGCAAAACTTTCAAATCGCAGCCAGAGAGGCCTTCAAAGGAAGAAGAAATAGTGGGAGAGAAAATTCCCGCGGTACAGGCTCCCATATGAGCCAGTGTTGTTAGGGATAAAGGAAGTCCTTTAATGAAATAATAGATAAGGTAGGCGAGAAAGAAGAGGCCTGTGAAAAGCAGACTACCTCCCAAGCTTTTCAAAAAAAGGTAACGAGGATAGATAGTTGTCGGGACAACAGCCTTGTCAAGAGGTTTAGATTCAACCTGGTAAAGGTGCCGTGATAAATTTTTCGACTCCGCGATCTCAGAAAGTCCTTGCATCATGCCTTTGATAAGCTTGCCTTTGAGATGTAGCCCTTTTTCCAAGCGCCACAGTTCGGGAATTTCTTCTAAATTTTTTGTGATGGCAGTGATTTTTTTTTCTAAAATGGTTTTTTCCTTATAGAGAAGGGTTTTTATAGTCTGATGCAAAGAAACAATTTTTTCTTTGATAAGCTGCATTCTAATTTTTGCTAGTTTTAATGTTTGATGAAGGTGGGAGTCTAAAAAGCGTTTATGTATAGAAAGAGCTTCATGGAGGCGTTGATGTTCTTTTTCGCTTCGATGAAGGGAGTCGCATAGTTGAGCTTCTAGTTCGCTTGATTTTTTAACTAGCTGTTCTGTGACGGTATCCGATAAAAGATTAGATAAAGCGTTGATCTCAAAATGAGGCTCGTGTAGGTGATTCTTAAAAAAGAGGAGTTGCTTCATCTGCGAGTGCAGCTGATCTAATTGATGACTATATTGTTGAAAAAGCTCTTGAATGGCCTCCAAGGGAAGGCCTCTGAAATCATTTTCTAGGAGATTGACGTAATCGATATGCTTCTTTAAGGACTTTTGTCTAGAAAGAAGTTGCGAAATCCTCTCTTGGTGGGAATGCAAGGTAGGGCGCAGCCCCTTCATTAAAGCATCTTGAATTTTTTGACTCAAATTTTTGTCCATCTGCTCTGCAAGAGGAAAGAGGGTTGTATCGGGATTTTCCCAAGGCATACCTTTTTCAAGTGTTGCGATCTGTACTTCGATCTTATCCAATCGATTTTTATGAACCTGTAGAGGCTTAAAAATTAATTTTAATTCTTCTTCTATTCCCATCAACCCCCTTGTTTTTAGGTTGTTTTTAAATAAGGCCACGTGATTTTTCATTTCGATATCGAGCTTTTGATGCAACTCCTCTCGACGTTTTTCTAAATATGCCAGTTGAGACCCAAGTGCAACTTGGGTCTCTTCTAATAAAAACTCTTCATATTTTTTCATTAAAGTGTTGATAAATAAGGCAGCTTGATGTCGATCGGAATCGAAAAATTGGATGGAGAGAATATTCCTCTCCTCACGAAGAGGGGTGATCGCTATTCGTTTTTTATACTTCTCGACAACCTCATTTTTTGGTAGCAGGGCGAAAGGGTAGAGTTTGTTTACCTGCGATGGGGCCCTGCATACGGTAAAAGTAACACCTTGAAAAGAGAGTGGCTCTCTTAAGCGAGCTCGTAAGAGAGGTTTTTTTTTCATGGAGAGCACTTCAAACAGCTCTTGGGTGAGAAACCGAAGGTAGTAGTATTGGGGTTTTTCACCTTCATAGTGTATATCTTGAAAAAGCTGTTCTAAAGGGGGCTTTAAGGTGGGAGAAAAATTATTTTTTATATTGTTCCATTTATCCTTTAAAAAAGATGTTGAAGAAACAGCCACTTGCAACCCTAAGCTTTCCACTACTTTTCCGATCACTCTTTTTGACGAGATAATGGGAATGGTTGCACCCTCAAATCCAGAATTAGAAAACGATCTCATCAGCTGTTGCACATCAAACCCTTGTTGTGTTTGTAAGCTTGAGGATTGTTTAAATGTGGCACTTGCTTTGTAAGATGGGGGGGTGAGAAGGAGAAAAAAAAGAAGCAGAAAGAATGTAAGAAAAAGGATATTTTTGAATCTTTTCTGCTGTTTTCTGTAGAGATATTTAATATCCTCTACAGAAATGTGAATATCGTTTCTCATGGGACGTTGATCCCAAGACTCCGGATTCCTTTACTGACCAGATCAATATTGATAAAGGTAGGAAGCAGTTGAGACATAAACCGATTCCATTCAGTAATAGGAGTGGCAGCTACGTAGATGATATCACCGGGTATCAAAAGGAGGCTTTCCGAAGGCAAGTGTACCATATGATCCCAGGTGAGGGTGTAGATCTTAGGGTTGACGATGCTTCCTCTAATCACCTGGATATAGGATTTATTTCCCGTATAGGGAATACCCCCGGCCTCAGTAATAGCTTGCTGGAGGGTCATAAAGCCATTAGGAAGGTTGATAGTTCTTTCCTTTCCTACTTCTCCCAATACCATCAAAGTTGAAGCCGAAGGATCGGCGATATAAACTTTATCTCCACCTCGCATGACAATATTTTGAGACATATTTCCCTCTTTCAGTAATTTAAAGAGGTCTATCGATAAGATTTTACTCTCTCGAACCACATAACTTTTAAAAAGATTGGCTTGAGGAGGCACTTGGGCTTTAGCTAATATTTCAAATAACCGGATTTTTCCATCGATAGGAATTGTTGGCAGTGTAACTAATCCAGCTAATTCCACTTTTCTTTCTCGCCGATCCTTGTAGGATAAAAAGACTTGAAAATCTCGAATTTCATTAGAGTACGCGTTCTCAATTTTTTTAGCTGCTTCCTCTAAGGTAAGCCCGTTTATTTGAATGGGGTCAAGATCGGGTAGACGGATACGTCCTTGATACACTTGAAAACCAACGGTGGAACCAATCGCCTGCACGGCATTGGCGATATCTAGTCGAGAGGGGTGGAAGAGAGTTATATATAAGACATCCCCTTCTTGAATCGCATCTTGATATTCTTGCAAAAATTCTTCGTTAAATTCTTCGTAATGCCTACCCGTTAGTTCTAAGATAGAAAATTTTCCCTGTTTAATTTTATAGGAATCAATCACGAATTCCTCTGCTCCTACGACTTCTGTACCCATATATGGAGGGGGGTAGCAACCCATAACCAACAAAAGAGATAGTGCAAAAACAGAAAAATAGTAAGGATACATAGAATATGTAGGTTATGGATATAATGGAGAAGGATAATTTTTCTCAATGCGCATTTTTATCACGGGAATTGCAGGTTTTATCGGATTTCATCTGGCTCGAATCTTAAGAGATCGAGGAGATGTTGTTTGTGGTGTGGACAACTTTAACTCTTACTACGAACCCAAACTAAAATTTGATCGCGCAGCAGAGCTAAAGAAGAAGGGAATTGTCGTTTACAAAGGGGAGATTAGAGACCTTCCCACATTAGAAAAATGGGTCATGCAACATGAAACGACTCATTTCGTTCACTTAGCAGCTCAAGCAGGGGTTCGATTGGGCAACTCTTCTCCAGACGCCTATATCCAAAGCAACCTTGAAGGATTTATTCGTGTCCTCGAGCTACTGAAAAACTATCCCACCATCCCCCTCATCTATGCTTCTTCTTCCTCTGTCTATGGAGCGAATAAGAAGACTCCATTTTCAGAAACAGATCCGACAGACCACCCTATCCAACTTTATGGCGCAACAAAAAAAAGCAATGAAGTTATGGCTTATGCTTACCACCATTTATATGGATTAGCTGTGACAGGGCTTCGCTTTTTTACGGTTTATGGTCCTTGGGGGCGTCCTGACATGGCCTATTTCTCATTTACTCGCCGCATATTAGAGAGAGAGCCTATTTCTCTCTACTACAGGGGTGAAATGTTGCGTGATTTTACCTATATCGATGATCTCATAGAAGGGATCGTAGCTGCTATTGAGCTATGCGCTCCATGCGAAATTTTCAATTTAGGAAGAGGCCAACCTGAGTCGGTCGGGTATTTGCTCTCCTTATTAGAAGAAAAGATAGGAAAAACAGGCGTTGTTAAACTTTTATCAGAAACCTCTGGCGAGGCATTAATTACCTATGCAGATCTCGCTAAATCTAGAGAAAAATTGCGATTTTTTCCGCAAACGACACTAGATCAGGGAATAGAGCGGTTTCTTCATTGGTACTATCAATATAGATCACTTTAAATTTTTATTAAAAAATTTTACCGCTGACATTCCCACTTCCTTGTGGATAAGGGAGCGATCGACTTCAGGAGGGTCTATGGCAAATTTCTTGTCTAAAATCATTTTACCTCCTTTGCTCGCTTCATTGAGAAATATATAATGACTTCCCTGGCCAGGAATAACCCTCAGCACTGCCTTTTTGATTCTATTGGTTAGGATGTGAATATTATTTTCTATTGAGATGAGGCTGTCTCCTTCAGAGGCGACGATATACACAGGAATGGAAATGGAAGAGAGGCTTTGCGTCTCAAAGAGATCTCCCAGGGCAGGAGCCATGAGAAACAGGGCTTTTATACGGGCATCTTTATAGGATTGCTGTATTAAATGAAAATCGATAGAATCTAAAATTTCATCATCGATCCCTGCGGGAAGCTGCTCTTTAGGGATCGATTGAAGAACGGCTTTGTCAAAATTGACAATTTTCCCCCCCGCCATCCAAATCCCTGTATGTCCTCCTAAGGAATAGCCGATAAATCCAATTCTATTTTGATCTATGTGAACACTGAAATGAGAATTTTGTAATAGCTGATCTATTACATAGCTGACATCTTGAGGCCGCTCCCAAATTTTTAAAAAATATTCAGCAATTTTATTGTTCCAGGTATTGCCATGGTGGTCGACCGAAGCAACGATATAGCCATTAGCGGCTAAAATTTCAGCTAGCCAAGCGTTGTGCATGCGATCGCCCCCATTACCATGGGACATCACAATAAGAGGGTACTTTTTTTCACAAAGTTTTAAGGGCGCATCTCTTGCTTCTGCACACCTAACCCATAACCCTGAGACGGGAACAGCAGAGGCATTTTCTTCTATGGGATACCAAATTTCTGTAATTAAGGGACGTTGACGAGCGTAGTCGCAGAAGCGGACCATCGTAATCCCAATTTTTCTTGGGTATAAAGTAATCGAGGAGTCTTTTTTCTTTTCACAAGAAAAAAAGAGTAGGGCTATTACTATAAGGGAGATTAGTGCTCTGGGGTGTTTATGCATAAAATGAAAAGGTATAGCAACTTTTCCATTTTACCTAAGTAGTTTTTATATCTTTTTATAAAAAAAAGTAAGGGCTTTTGCCCTTACTTTTAGTCCAAGGAAACTTAGAAAGTAAAAAAGAGAGACACGGCTAATTCTTGGATAGACTGTCGGTGAGCGAATGCCCCATCATAAGCCACTTCTATTCCACCCATTTTTCCAGAAATACAGAGTGCTCCTCCCACTTGCAGAGCATCAAATTTTTTCCAGCTGGGATATACATTAAAATGTCTTTGAGGGTTATTTGCCTCATTACCTAGTAATCGAGCGTGATACCCTTTACTGGTAAGGGGAGCGGTCGTTATCATCCATCCCAAGGATACTCGAGGACGGATTTTGATCTTTCCTGTGAGCCACTCTTGTATAAATTGGACTCCCAGTAGGGATCGGATATAAGCTGAGAGATGGCGGTCCAAAGCAAGGTCGAGGGATTGAGCTCCTTGCTCACTATACCCCTCTTCAATACTGTTAAAGTAATCGATAGAAGCTAAGGGACGCACGGTAAATGCGGGATAATTTTTGAACGGAGTGAGGTAGGTGCTTAGACAGATTTTTGCTGTGATGTCCCAAGATCTTTGATCGTGACTAGCTTTTCGATTGATGTGTGCATAACAGATTCTTCTTTCTGCTTGGTAAAAATTTACAGCACCCAAGATAGTAGCTCCTAAGTAAAAAGAAGTTGAAGAATAGGAGAAGATAGGAGCTAGGTAAAAGGAATTTCCTTCAGCCCTTCCTTGACGATGGTTCCAGTGGATCCCTTCACGAGTGTAGCCGCCTCCCATCCCCACCGTTACACCTGAAGAAAAGGTATGATCGATGACCAACGATCCTCCATATGCTTGAATATTTCCATTAGGACGGGGATGCGAGGAGTGGCGGTGTTTTACCTGAAAACCTATAGGATGGATGCCTATCCTAGTTGTGCCCTGACGACATTTTCCACAGCCCAAATCTTCAAAGAAGGAATTGCCTATTCTGTAGGAGCTCTCTAACTCAGCTAAAGGAAGGGCTCCAAACTGTTCTGGAGACAGGCTATGAATAGCCTGCACCAGTCCCTTCTGATTGTCTAATTGTAACAAAGTATTGAGAACCTCCGTAAGATCTTCATTTAAGGCGTCGGGGGTACACAAATATTGAATCAGACGATCTTCATTGGAATTGTTTGCAAGGCTTAATGTAGGGGGTGGCACCACTTTGTCGGTATTGAGGGTAATGCAAACTCGATCAGTACCATACTCCACTTCAAATTCTGAGGGCACTTCAGAAAAGCATCCCGCAATTCTCTCAGCGGTTAAGATGGTATAGGAGCTTCCTTGTTTGTAGACCCCTCCTGCAAGAACTGGAGTGAGAGTGCCCGATAGGCCCGCTGCTTGCTTTACTTGTAACGAGGAAGATTCTAGATTCGAATGAAGTAGGACAGAGAGCATACCTATATCGTGTTGTAAGTAATTATCCTGGATCTTCAAGGTCCCAAAGGGCTGTTTGGGAGTCCCGGGAATAATGTTTCCTTGGTTCTCTACGCTTCCTAAAAGAGTTCCTACTCCTCTGAGAGTGCCCTCTTTTTCTACCTGAACTACCCCGTGGATCTGACCATTCAGGGTTAAACTTCCCTCTAAGATAACGGTGTCTCCCATAAAATTTGGGGAAGAACCGGTCAGTAATAAATCGCATTTTCCTTTTTTGTGAATAGTGCCAAACCCTTGAAAAGTATGGGCATAAACGCCATTCCGTTGTGTTTGGTTAAAGAGAACCACACCTACTCCTAACTTTTGTTGTGAGCAGGGATCTTGAGCAATAATTCTATTGGAAAACACAATAGGGGAGAGCAGGGTATCCGCATTTCCCAAGATAGAGCCTTGAGAAATCACAATCTTCTCTAAGGCTAAAGGTGTGTTAGTTACGTTCAGTAATCCCTTTCCTTCTTTAAAAA
>Ga0187894_10001328_pt1 | contig 31966 bp, 31 predicted proteins | sample GBC1701081metaG_FD_136650 | JGI IMG/M metagenome (GOLD analysis project Ga0187894, IMG submission 136650) | White microbial mat communities from a lava cave in the Kipuka Kanohina Cave System on the Island of Hawaii, USA - GBC170108-1 metaG ...
ACTCCACTTTGTCCATTTTTGATTTGGCTGTTGATTTCATTGGGTTTGGCCGGCCCGCGGCGGGCCGGCCAAACCCAATGAAATCAACAGCCAAATCAAAAATGGACAAAGTGGAGACGGAAACCCTTAGGTTTTTTCCGGTCTTTTTTCCGTTTGTTCCGTTATTTCCGTCTTTTCCGTACTCTCTTCCTGCCTTCTCATATCGCTAACTTAATACCATTGGCTTAAGGCGCGACTACAAATCAGGAGGAACTATGAGGCTTGGATTGAATCTAGGTTACTGGAGCGCGAACCCGGAAGACAACGTGGCGTTGGCGCGGGAGGCGGATCGTTTGGGTTTTCACTCGGTCTGGACGGCGGAAGCTTATGGTTCGGACGCCGTGACGACACTGACGTGGCTGGCGGCGAAAACTGAAAAGATCAACGTCGGCACGGCGATTATGCAGATGACGGCGCGCGCGCCCGCAATGACGGCGATGACGGCGGCGACGCTCGATCTGTTGACCGGCGGACGGATGCTGCTCGGCATTGGCGCCTCAGGGCCGCAGGTGGTCGAGGGATGGCACGGCGCGCCATACGGCAAACCCGTCGCGCGCGCGAGGGAATATGTCGAAATCATCCGCAAAATCCTGAAGCGTGAGCAGCCGCTGGAGCATCACGGCGAACATTACGACATCCCGACGAGATCAGGATCGGGATTGGGGAAACCGCTCAAACTTATCATCCATCCGCTGCGGTCGAACATTCCGATCTATCTCGCCGCCGTCGGGCCGAAGAACGTCGCGCTCGCGGCTGAGATCGCCGACGGGTGGCTGCCGATATTCTTTTCGCCACAACGCGTGAACGTTTATCGCGAATGGCTGGATGAGGGCTTTGCGAAAGCGGAAGGCGGAAAAGACCTCTCTTCGTTCGATATCGCGCCGACAGTGAGGATTGAAATGGGAGATGATGTGGATAATTGCCGAAATATGATTAAACCGCACCTCGCTCTTTACATCGGCGGGATGGGGGCGCGCGAAAAGAATTTCTACTTCAACATCGCCTGCCGGTATGGTTACGAAGAGGCCGCGAACAAAATCCAGGACCTTTACCTGGCGGGCAAGAAGATAGAAGCGGTGATGGCCGTGCCCGACGAACTGGTTGACGAGGTGGCGTTGTGCGGGCCGCGCGAACGGATCGCCGACAAACTTGCGGCGTGGAAAGAGTGCGGAATTACGACGCTGATCTGTGGCGCAGAGGACGTCAACGCCTTGCGCGTGATGGCCGAGTTGGCGCTGTGATTGATTAACAATAAGCCGCCAGGCAGAGATTTTGAGGCATTTTCCATTTTCCATTTTCCATTTTCCGTTTGTCATTTGTCATTGCCGGAATCGCGCGGTGAACGACAATGTCAAACGACAAATGTAATATGGCAAATGGAAAATGAAACACGATAACACTTCAGAATTTTTCCGTTGGCGCTTAAGGAGAGTAAAAATGGCAGAGGTTATACCCAGCAAGTATCAAGACCTTTTCAGCAAAAAAGTTTTTGCCGGCCTGGTCACGTTAATGCCTGACGGTTCGCCGCAGGTCACGCCGGTCTGGATTGATTTCGACGGCCAGCACGTTCTGGTCAACACGGCCGCGGGCCGCCGGAAAGACAAAAACCTGCAACGCGACGGGCGCGTGGCGTTGATGCTGGTTGATCCCGACAATCCGTATCGTTATCTGGAAGTTCGTGGCAGCGTCGCCGAGCGCACCCACGATGGCGCGGATGATCACATCAACAAGATGGCGAAGAAGTATCTGGGCAAGGATGTTTACCCCTTCCGGCAGCCGGGCGAGGTGCGCGTGCTTTACAAAGTTAAACCGGAGCGTTTCAGTTCGATGGGCTGAAATGGTTACCGCAAGACGCAATCACGAGACGGCGGCGGGCCGGGACTATCACGACGGAACGAAGCACTCGTTCCAGAGCGTTCGCAACAACGCCCACTTTCTTGATTGGCCCAACAAGCCGCTACCCTTCAAAATCTACACGACGCTCGACCCTATCGAGTTGCCGCGCGAAGTCCCGCCGCTCGGTATGCCCGCGCTCGAAGCTGTATCGGAGTGGGGAGTAGGGAGTGGGGAGTGGAGAATGGGGAATAGTGTCTTTTCCCCCACTCCCCACTCCCCACTCCCTACTCCCTACTTGCCCGATCTGAAAGACCTCGCGCAGATCCTCTACTACTCGGCTGGCATCACTAAAATCAAAAATTATTCGGGCGGCGAGATTATGTTTCGCGCGGCGTCATGCACAGGCGCGCTATACGAGATCGAGCTGTATCTGGTTTGCGGCGATCTATATGCCCGGGAGGCTGCCCCGGGGGCCGATTTGGAAGCGGGCGTCTATCACTTCAGCCCGCATGATTTTTCGCTGCGACGTTTGCGGGCAGGTGATTATCGCGGCGTGATTGCGCGCGCGACGGCGCGGGAACCGAGTGTGAGTTGCGCGCCGGTGACGATCATCTGCACGGGCGCGTACTGGCGCAATTCGTGGAAGTATCAGGCGCGGACTTATCGCCATTTCGGCTGGGACAATGGCACGATGCTAGCGAACCTGCTGGCGACGGCTACAGCGCTCAATCTGCCCGCGCGCATCGTGATGGGGTTTGTTGATGACGACGTGAATCGTTTGCTCAGTCTGGACACTGACCGTGAGGTCGCGTTTTCGATGGTTTCGCTGGGCGGAACTTCCGCGCCCCTGCCCGCGGCGCCCGCTCAAATCGAACAATTGGTACTGGAAACGGAGCCGCTTTCGCCGAGCGAAGTTGATTATCCGGCGATGCGCGAAATGCACGCGGCTTCGTCGCTGGTTGATGAGGGCGAAGTCCGCCAGTGGCGCGGATCCATGCCTGGGCGGGAAATTCCCCCGCCGCAAGGACAATTGATTCCGCTGAAACCTTTAGGTCATGACCGGATGTCGCGCGAGGGAATCGGAACAGTGATTTTGAAACGCGGCTCGACCAGGCAGTTCGCGCGCGGCGATGCGGTCAGCTTCGAGCAGTTTTCGACTTTGCTCTATCGTTCGATGCAGGAAATTCCGGCGGATTTTCTCGACACGGCCGCGCCGCATCTTAACGAGCTTTATCTGATCGTCCACGCCGTTGACGGATTGCAACCGGGCGCCTACGCGCTCGATCGGGACAAATGGGCGATTGAGCTGATCAAAGCCGGCGAGTTTCGTAAAGAGGCGGGTTATCTGGGGCTGGAGCAGGCGCTGCCCGCCGACGCAGCCGCCACGATATTCTTCGTCGCCGATCTGAACGCCATCTTCGAGCGGTTCGGCAATCGCGGTTACCGCGCCGCGCAACTCGAATCAGGAATCATCGGTGGCAAGATGTATCTGGCCGCTTACGCGCAAGGCTTCGGCGCGACGGGGCTGACTTTTTATGACGACGATGTGATCGAATTCTTCTCTCCGCGCGCGCAGGGCAAGAGCGCGATTTTTCACATCGCCATCGGCAAATCGGCGAAGCGGAGAGTGGAAGTGATAAGCGGGTGATTCAATGACCATATGCCATATTTCATATGAAATATGGCATATGGCATATGGTCAGGCGGTCATGTGACACTTCCCGTCAAAGAACGCCCCATGCTCGATGTTCAGATCCGGCGTGAAGATGTCGCCGGTGACTCGCCCGCCGGAACGAATCTGCACTTTGTATTTGGCCGTGATGGTTCCTTCCACCGTGCCAAAGATCTCGACGAACCCCGCCTCGATTGTCGCCTGAACGTATCCCTTTTCGCTTATCACCAGGCTGCCAGAGTCTGAGAGCACCTTGCCTGAGATTTTGGTCTCCACTCTCATCACCTCTGTGAATTTCACCTCGCCTGTTAGCTCCATTCCCTCGCATAGACGCGTGCGCAGTTCCGTGGGCGGAGCCAGAGATGGGGTATTGAATTTCATGTAAAAGAGCCTCCTTCTTAACTGTAAAGATGGTTTACGGAGGGGGAACTGTTTTATAGAGCGTTGCATTGAAGAGTTATCTTACGTCGCAACTGCGATCAACTAATCTTTCAATGCGAAATTAGCGCCAATCCCAGCAGTTTGTCTTTTGGATTGCGCACATCATGCCTTATTTTGGCGCCGCTCACCAGAGGATTGCTGAGTAGTTACTTTTATTGGACGAAGCCGTTGGGGAATGTCCATTGCGGTAAGCAGTTCGTAGGCGGGGGCGCCTTGTCCGCGCCGGATAAATTCCGACACGTCATTCGGATCGTCAATGTCGAGCATGATGCGGTGGAGTTCAATCACCCTGCAATCCGCTTTGATCCGCTCGGCCTCCGCCAGATGTTTGGCCAGGCTGCCGGGACCGAAATGTGAGGGGAAGAGATCGGGGGGGCGACGCAAGATCGCGTTTGTTCCCATGCCGTCACGCGAGGGGACAATTACGACCGATGGCGCCTCGCCGTCGTGTTCGAGAACCGTTTCGATATCGCCGGCGGTGACGAGCGGCAGATCAATCGGCAATCTCAAGACCGCGCTTGCGCCGCGTTTCTTCACTTCCCTCGATCCGAAATCCACCGAGGCGCTTTCTGAAATCTGTTTGGTCTCGGCGATCAGTTCCATCCCGTATTTCCGGGCGAGTTCAATGGCGGGAGGGTAGAGCGTGACGACGGCGATGCGGTCAGTCTTCCGCGCGCTGGCCGCCGCGGCGAATGTGTTTTCAAGCATCGCCCACGCCAGGCGGGTCCGTTCTTCCTGCGTCATCAGCGAGGCGAGGCGTTGCTTCGCGCGCGTAAGATCTTTGACGGGGATCAGGATGTAGCGCATGAAGAGTGGGGAATGGGGAATGAGGAATGGGGAGTGGGGAGTGGGGAATAGGAATCCGTATTTTGAACGTCCTATTCCCCACTCCCCACTCCCTACTCCCTATTCTTATTGGTTGTCCCGGTACCACGCGACGGTGCGCTTTAGCCCTTCGGCCAATCCGACCAGGGGGCGGTAGCCAATCAGTTCTTGGGCGCGCGAAATGTCGGCAAGCGAATGGCGAACATCGCCGGCGCGCGTCTCCTCGTACCGGGCGGGGAGATTCGCGCCGATGACCTTCTGCAATTCGGCGAGCAATCGGTTGAGCGTGATTCGCTCGCCGATGCCCAGGTTCATGACCTGTCCTATCGCTTCATTGGATTCAGCGGCGCGCAGGTTCGCGTCAACCACGTTGGCGATGTATGTGAAATCGCGCGACTGCTCGCCGTCGCCGTAAATCATAGGCAGCGCGCCTTTCAATAGAGCCGTGATGAATTTCGAGATCACGCCGGAATACGGCGAAGACGGGTCCTGTCGTGGCCCGAAGACATTGAAATAACGCAATGAAACGGTCTCAAGCCCGTAAACTTGCGTAAAGACCTGGCAGTAATATTCGCCGAAAAGCTTCGCCGCCGCGTAAGGTGAGAGCGGGCTGGGCGGCATATCTTCGCGCTTCGGCAATGTTTCGGTCTCGCCGTAGGCCGAGCTGGACGCGGCGTACACAACCCGGCGCGCGCCGGCTTCGCGCGCGGCCATTAAAACATTAAAAGTCCCGTTGACGTTGATGTCGTGGTTGAGGGCGGGTTCGGCCACGGAACGCGGCACAGAAGGCACCGCGGCTTGATGGAAGATTACGCGCGCTCCTTGGACGGCCCGCAACGTTGTGGCGTAATCACGGATGTCGCCCTCGATGAATTCGATCTCGTCTGCAATCGGCGATAGATTCTCGCGGCGCCCGGTAATTAAATTGTCCAGCACGCGCACGCGGTCGCCGCGTTTGACCAGCGCTTCGGCTATATGCGAGCCGATGAATCCCGCGCCTCCAGTCACCAGATACAACTCCCTGTCTATCACGTTGATCTTTCCTTTCTTTCGATTTCGTGTCGGTGGGGAACGACACCCGGGTTAACCTTCGACGGCCTTCGCCGCGCCGGATGTGAATGCACATTCGGCGCGCGCCGCCACAAGCTTCATGACAGTAAACGTAAATCGTAAACGCCGCCAGCGGGGCCTCGCTCGAAGCCCTGGTCAATATGCCATATGCCATATTAAATATGGCATATGGCATATGGCATATGGCAGGGGCAATGGAAACTATAGCTCTATAGCCGTTCGGTCACCCGGCGCCCTTCAATCTTGAATTGGCCGCTTAGCATTAACGCGACCGCCTCGGCATAAATTCTGTGCTCTTCGACCAGAATTCGAGCCGAGAGCGTTTCTTCGGTGTCGCCGGGCAGCACCGGAACAACGGCCTGTTTGACGATCGGACCGTGATCCAGTTCTTCGTCAACCAGATGTACGGTGCAGCCTGAAAAATTGACGCCGTAATCAATCGCCTGCCGTTGCGCGTTGAGTCCGGGGAAGGCCGGAAGCAGCGACGGATGGATATTCAGAATTCGACGCTCGAATTCGCGCGTGAACCACGACGAGAGCAACCGCATATAACCGGCCAGACAGACCAAGTCAACCTTGCGGGCGCGCAATTCAGCGGCCATCGCGCGGTCGTGTTCTTCGCGCGTCTTTCCACGGTGATCCAGCGTAGCGGTTTCGACGCCGCGTTCGCGCGCCATTTCAAGCCCGGCGGCGGTTGAAACGTTGCTGATGACGATTGCGACTTCGGCGCCGGGGATGCGGCCGTTGGCGACCGCGTCAACCAGCGCCAGCATATTCGATCCACGGCCCGAAATCAGTACGCCAATTCTTTTCATCGCAGGTTCGTTTCGAACAGCTTCAAAATCCGCTTGTATTCGTCGGCCCAGCTCGAGGCGCGCTCGAACCTGTGGTCTTCGACTGGGTAGACGGCCAGTTCCCAATTCTCCTTCCGCAATTCGATCAGACGTTGAACCAGCCGCACCGTATCCTGGAAATGCACGTTGACGTCAACCATGCCATGGCAGATCAGCAGCGCGCCTTTCAAACCCTGGGCAAAATAGATCGGCGAGCTTTTCTTGTAGGCTTCGGCGTCGTTTTGCGGGGCATTGAGGATATTCGACGTGTAAGGATGATTGTAATGAGCCCAATCGGTGACGGGGCGCAGCGCGGCTCCGGCGGCGAAAACGCTCGGCTCGGTGAACATCGCCATCAGCGTGATGAAGCCGCCGTAACTGCCTCCGTAAAGGCCCACACGTTTCGGGTCAACGCCGTGCTCGGCCACGAGGTATTGCGCCGCGTCAACGTGGTCGCTCAAATCCTTGCCACCCATGTGGCGGTAAATTCCAGCGCGCCAATCGCGCCCGTAGCCGGCCGAGGCCCGGTAATCCACATCCATCACGATGAAGCCGCGTTCCATCAGCAGATGGTGGAACATATATTCGCGGTAATAGCTGCTCCACCATTTGTGGACGTTTTGCAGATAACCCGCGCCGTGAACGAAGAGCACGGCGGGGCCGCCCTTCCGCCATTTCGCGGGTTTGTACAGGCGCGCGGGAACATCAGCGCCGTCGCGGGCTTTGAAGGTAACGATCGGCGGGTCAATCCAGTTGTAGCCGGAGAACTCTTCTATCGGCGAAGTAGTGACCTGTTTGATCTCACTGGCCGGAACGTTGGGTTTGTTCGGCGCGATGTAAAGCTCCGGCGGTTTGTTGCTATATGACCGCACAATCGCGAGCGTTGTTTCGTCGGGCGAGATCGTCACCTGATTGTTTCCAGGCATTGTCGTGATTCGTGTACGTTCGGCGCCAGTCACTAGCATTGAATATAGATGGCGCTCGCCCAAACCCGCTTCGGATGATGTGAAATAGAACTTCGTCTTGTCCTCCGACAGCCGCACGTCGGAGACTTCAAACCGCCCAGATGTCAACTGCTTCTGTGGTTCGCCCCCGTCAATCGAAACGGCGTAAAGATGCGCCCACCTGTCGCGCTCGGATTGAAAGTAGACGGTCTTGTTGTCGCCGAGCCATCCGAGCGTGAACGCGCCCGGGCCGCCCACCCAGGCGTCGTCGCGCTGATGATCCAGAACTTTCGTTTTGCCCGTGGCCGGATCAATCAACAGCGCCCAGCGATCCTTGTTGTCAGCCGAGCGCGCAAACGCGACGGCGTTTTTGCCGTCCTCCGACCATTGCGGATTGAGAAGCTGCACGTTGCGTTCGCGCTCCTGCGCGCGTTGCGGCGCGCCCTGCGCCTCCGAAGCCTGCGATGGCGGTTGCGCCTGGCGCTGGTTCGGCTGCGGCGCCGGCGCTTGCTTCTGGCCGTGATCAACCCAGTTCACGTCGCCGGTCTCGACTGAAAGGATGGCCAGGCGCGTGCGGCTCTGCTCATCGCCCACTTTGTTGCGGCTGGAAATGTCTTCGGTATAGGCCGACTCGGTAACATAGTTCGGCACGATAGTGTTCTTCGCGCCTGACGCCGGCTGGATTACCGAAGCGAGCACGAACTTGCCATCAGGCGAAAGCTGCAGGTTGGCGACCGATTGGCCGGCGGGCGGCGTGAAAGGTTTGCGTTTCTCGCGCTGTTTGCGCTTGGCCTCCTGCTCTTCGCGGTTCTGCGCGCGCTCGCGGACCGCCTCGATCAATTCACGCTCTTCCTTCTTGATGTGCTCCTGGCTCTCGTTGCCGCGCTGTGGCGGAGCCTGGCCGGAGCCGCCGCCGCCCTGCCGCTGTCCGCCGCCGCCGAGACCGCGTTGCGGCGCTGCGGCTTCCACTGGCGCCCCCCCGGCGCGGATGTCTGTGAGTTGCGTCAGTTGCCCACCGTCCAGCGCCATCCGGTAAAGATTGTTCTGCCGCGTGAAGACAATGCTCTTCCGGTCTTTCGTGAACCGCGGGCTGTTTTCGCCGTCAATCGTGCTGGTGATCTGGCGGCGCTCGTTCTTCACGTGGTCGTAAATGAAGATATCGCCTTCTTCGGCGAAGACGGTCATCGTCTTATCTTTCGACAGATCGCCCGCGAGTGGTGGAGCCAGTTTCGCTTCGTCTTCCGAAAGTTTGCGCAGACCGCCGCCGTCGCGGTTGACGACGTACAGGTCAGGCTCTTTCAATCGGGCCTCGCCCGCGCGCTTCCAACGGAAATAGACTCGCTTGTTGTCCTGTGACCAATAGACGCGTGTCGGTTCGTACCCGACCAAATCGGGGCCGCGCATAATGCTGTCAACGGTCAACTCAAATTTTTTTGGCGCTGTCTGAGACGCCTGTTGCTGCGCAAAAGCAGGCGGCGGTAGCAATAGCGAGCACACACACAATAAAGAGAGTGAGTGATAGAGGGGTGATCTTTTCATTTGCTTTTCTCGTTTTGATGGAAAGAGACACTGACGACCTCAGTAAGCGCTTACGGAAAATTTCTGAGGTGTATCCGCTTTTCATTTTCCATTTTCCACTTTTCATTTTTCATTTGTCATTGCGCGCGGCGGCGCCTCCGGCAATGACAAATGAAAAATGAAAAGTGGAAAATGGAAAATGAGGTGGAACAGGAGTCCCTTGGTTGAATAAAGGCTTCATCGCTATGCCGCCAGGCGATCTTCAACGACTCAAACGAACCGTACCTTTCTGTTCCCATCCACAACCTCGCCGATGATGTAAAACTCCTGGCGAGCGTAATTGAGTTGGTCTCCGACGAATTGCAGGAACTGCGGGCTGGTGATGACGACCATGCCTATGCCCAGGTTGAACGTGCGCAGCATGTCTTCGTGCGGCACGTCGCCGATCTTCCGCATCAGATCGAAGACCGGCAGGACGGGCCAACTGCCTTCGTTAATCGCCACATCAACGTTGGTCGGCAGAATGCGCGGGATGTTTTCGACCAGTCCACCGCCGGTAATGTGCGCCAGGCCTTTGATCACGCCTTCGTGCTCGATCAGCCGTTCGAGCGCCGGCAGGTAGCTTTGGTGCGGCTTCAGCAACTCTTCGGCGATGGTGCAGCCGAGTTCAGGCGCCTGTTGGCCGAGCTTGTATCCGGCGGTATCGAAAAACAGCTTACGCGCCAGACTGTATCCGTTCGTGTGCAAACCTGCCGACGGCAATCCGATCACGACGTCGCCCGCGGTGATGCGCGCTCCGTTGATGACCTTGCGACGGTCAACCATGCCGACGATAAAACCCGCGATGTCGTATTCACCGTCGGCGTAAAGTCCGGGCATCTCGGCCGTTTCACCTCCGAGCAACACGCAATTGCTTTCGCGGCAGCCGCTGGTCAATCCCTCGACAATTTGAGAGACGACCTCGGGGTTGAGTTTTCCCATGGCGATGTAATCGAGGAAGAAGAGCGGTTTGGCGCCCTGAACCAGAATGTCGTTGACGCAATGCGACACCAGATCGTAACTGACGGTTTTGTGAGCGCCGGTGGCGAACGCGACTTTGAGTTTCGTGCCGACGCCGTCGCAGCTTGCGACCAGAACCGGCTCGCGCGAGTCAGCGAAAACGCCATTGAACATTCCGCCAAACCCGCCGATTTCGGAAAGAACGTTTTCGTTGAATGTCGTGCGCGCCAACTTTTTGATTCGCTCGGTCGCACGGTTCGCCGCGTCAATGTCAACTCCCGCGTCTTTGTATTTGATCGGATCGCTCATAATTTGAATTCGGTTTGTTGGGGATCGCTGTTTTCGGTCAATTGCCGTTTCAATTCTGAAATGCTTTGAAGAGCCGCCTCCCGGCTTTCGGGATCGAGCCGAAAAATAATTATCAGATGATCGCCGGCTTCGATTCCCGGCGGCAGATATTTAAGTGGCAGGTCGAATTGAACGCCGCCGCCATCGCTGAGGACGATTACCGCCAAACCCGATTCGATCCGGTCAACGAAGGCTTTGATTTGTTCATTACCGTTCGACATATTCTTGCCCGCTTACCGCTTCGTTCCGTTTGATTCTGTGATAAGCGAACACCCCACGCGCGCCGTTCAAAAAGAGCGACATTGCAATGAAATATAACAAGATGCCCAGCGGCACGGTTTTGCTCTCAATCCACGACACCGTCATCCGGGCGACCTCGGAAACGAAGGAGGCGGCCAGCAGGACGGCGCAGATTCTGTTTTTACGCCAGACACCGTAAGAGAGCGCGAAAAGAATAACCACGAAGGCGAAAGGCGCAACCACCATGCCGCGCCAGTCGCCGCCCAAAAATAGAATGGCGACGCCGGTCTGGATCAAGGTGAGTACGCCGATGACGAGACCGGTCAACCACGCGCCGTTGATCGCGCTCTCTGCGGATTTCAGATTCATAGACAAGTCAGCGCCGTGAGCGGTAGCGAGCGTGTTTCCATAATCATTTAATTCCGTGAGCGCCGCTCGCTACCGCTCGCGGTACTGACTCGGCGCCGGATTCGATTCTCCCACGCCAGAGCGCGACCTGGATTGGTTGCTTGGCGGTGTGAATCTCAAACTTGGTTCCGTCCGTGATGATCGCAATCTCACCGTTCAGATCGGTGCGGTAAATTTTCACGCCCGCCTTTTGCAAACGGTCGAGCGTTGGTTGCGCCGGATGGCCGTACCTGTTTCCGGCTCCGCAAGAGATGATGGCCGCTTCGGGGGACACTGTCTCCAGGAATCTGCCGCTCGTCGCGTGACGCGAACCGTGATGGCCGGCCTTCAGGACCCGCGCGCCGAGCGGCGCGGAAGATTTCATCATCAACGCTTCGGTCTCGAATTCGGCGTCGCCGGTAAAGAGCATCGAGAAACTCCCGTAATTCAATAGCAGCACGACGGAGTTCGCGTTTTCGACGCTCCCTCCCGAACGGACCTTCGTGATCCACTGACCATCGCCCTGCGGGTTGAGCGCTTCGAGCTTGGCGCCGGAGTCGAGATCGAACTTCATCCCCTTCTTCGCCTCGATGAATTTGATCTGTTTCTCTTTGATGGCGCGCAACAACCGTTCGTATTCGTTACTTGCGAAGATTTGACCGCTGTCGAGGAAGTTTTTGACCTCGACACTTTCAAGAACCGATCTCATTCCGCCGATGTGGTCCGCATGCGGATGCGTCACCACGGCCAGATCGAGCGATTTGATGTTTTTCTTTTGCAGCGCGGCGACCACCTCGTCGCCTGCCTGCGGCGGCCCCGCGTCAATCAAAACCGATTTACCTTCGGGAGTGATGATCAACGATGAATCGCCCTGTCCCACGTCGAGCGCGTAAACCTGTAGCCGCCCTTGGGTGAGAAACGGCGTCGGGACTTCACGCGGACGCGTGCGCAGCCAGTATATGACGCCCACGACTATGGCCACGACCAACGCAATCGCAAAAAGAACTTTTAGAACTCTCATAGTCTAATCAGCCGCCACCGCCTCCCGTTCCCTGTGAGTTTGATCGTGACTGCCAATCCGCGTCGGGTAATCGCCCGTGTAACACGCCGTGCAGTATTTTGTGTCGCCGGGATCGCCGACAGCTTCGAGCAACCCCTTGATACTAAGATAGCCGAGCGAATCGGCGTCGAGGTAGCGGCGGATCTCTTCAATCGAATTTTGCGCCGCGATCAACTCCTCTTTCGTCGGCGTATCAACCCCGTAATAGCATGGCGCGATGGTGGGCGGGCAACTGATGCGCATGTGGACTTCGGTGGCGCCCGCGTCGCGCATCATCTTGACGATCTTTTTCGAGGTCGTGCCGCGCACGATCGAATCGTCAATCAGGACGACGCGTTTGCCCTCGATTAGATCACGCACGGGATTGAGTTTGATCTTCACGCCGAAATGGCGGATTTGTGATTGAGGCTCGATGAACGTGCGCCCGACGTAATGGTTTCGCATCAGCCCGAACCGGAACTTCAGTCCCGATTGCGAAGCGTAGCCGATCGCCGCCGCGACGCCCGAATCGGGCACTGGCACGACGATGTCGGCGTCGGCAGGGCGCTCGCGCGCCAATTGTTTGCCCAGCCGGTGACGGCTCTTGTTGACGCTGCGGCCGAAAACTATTGAATCAGGGCGCGAGAAATAGACATGTTCAAAGATGCAATGCGTGACGCGCTTCGGTTCGAACGCGTAAAACGAATGTACGCCGCCCCGGTCAACGATGACGATCTCACCGGGTTCGACATCACGGATGTATGTTGCGCCGATCAGGTCAAACGCGCACGTCTCTGACGCGAAAACGGCGGCGCCGTCGAGATCGCCCATGCAGAGCGGGCGGAAACCGCGCGGATCGCGCGCCGCAATAATACTGGTGGGTGTGGCGAAAAGCATCGAGAAGGCGCCTTCGTCGTCTTTCAGCGACTCGACGATCGCGTCAACGACGCTCTCTCTCCGCGAACGCGCGATCCGGTGCAGCACGACCTCGGTGTCGGAAGTCGAGGAGAAGATCGCGCCTTCCATTTCGAGTTGATGGCGAGCTTCAGTCGCGTCAGGCAGGTTGCCGTTATGGCAGAGCGCGAGTTGACCGAAACTGCATTTGACCAGGAACGGCTGCGCCTCGTTAATGCCGACTTTACCCGCGGTCGAATAACGCACGTGGCCGATGGCAGCCTGTCCCGACAACCGGGATAGGCTCTTCTCCTGAAAGACGTCGTTGACGTGCCCCATTCCGCGTTCGGCGTAAAGCCGAGAACCGTCGGATGAGACTATCCCGGCGGATTCCTGGCCACGGTGCTGCAGCGCGTAAAGCCCAAGGTAGGTCAGGCGCGCCGCTTCCTCGTGGCCAAAAATGCCGAAGACACCGCACTCTTCTCTGAATTTGTCGAACATATCTAAATAATGATTTACAGGGGTGATAAGCCAACTGAAGTCCAGTATAAACAATCCGGCTTGGGATGTCGAAATTAACAGTTCGGTTTCGCGCGCCACAAGCGCGTTTGCTTGCGCGGCAAAAGTGGCTACCGTTATGATTACCGCCGTCGTGGGGTCTGATATTCACTCCAAAGTGTTTTTTAGGCGACGAGGGCTATGTACTGTGCGGCATGCAATTTGAACTATTCCGAACATCTGAGTTTTTGCCGACGTTGTGGGCAGCCGCTGGCTCGTTCAGCAAGTGACCCGGTAATGGACACGGTTTGCTGCACTCGCTGCGGGGCGCGGACAGTCAAGGGGGAAAAATTCTGCCAGCAATGCGGAAACCGTGTCGTGGCAGGCGCGCCGGAGACCGTAGTGGGCGCTTGTTACCATTGCGGCACTTCATGGCGCAGCGGCTGGCTGTTTTGCAAGACCTGTGGCCTTGATCGTGACCGCGCGTTGTTGCTGCCGACTTCAATGCCCGCGGCGCCTTCCGCGGCGCGGACGCTCATTTCCGAAGCCGAAGAGGTGGCGGAGATGGCGAAAGTTTTCTGCAAACGCTGCGGGGCGTCGGCGAAGCCTTTTTCACGTTATTGCGAAACCTGCGGCAATACGCTCGACCTGTCGAAAGAAGCGCCCGAGAAAAAGCCGGCGGAAGGCGGCGCGGAGAAGACCGTGATCACTGGAAAGCTGGCCGTGCCACCCGCGGCGGCCGCTTTCAGGGCGCAAGCGGATTCGCCGACGGGAAGGTTGCAGGCTTCGCTCTCGGACCGCAACCAGCGTCCGCTCGAGCCCCCCGCGGAAATTGACCGCGCCGGGCGCAGGACGACGGCTTTCAACGATTCTCTGACGACAAATTTTCCTGACGCGACTGATCCCCTCATCGGCAGAACAACTGACCCAATCCCCGAAACGGTAGTAACGGCTCTTCCGGACGCTGTTCCGGTTGGGTCGGAGCAATCCGTTCAGCGGAGTGATTCGAGGGGCGCCAAGTTGGTTTGGGTCATCATCGCGCTTCTCGCTTTGGCCGCCGGATTCGTCGCCAAGCAGTTGTATGATAACCAAAAGAGCCGCTCCTCGTCCGCGAATTCATTGGCCAATCAATCAACGCCACAACCTACGACCGCTTTGCTCGGCGCTATGCCCCCCACGCCGGAGCCTGCGCCAAGCCCCAAACAACCTGGCGTATCCAATACGCCCGCCACGCCTGCCACGCCTGCCACGCCTGATGGAATGGTCTTCGTGCCCGGAGGGACCTTCAAAATGGGGCGCGACGACGGCGACGAATTTGAAAGCCCCGCGCACGCCGTTAATCTCAAACCTTTCTTCATTGATCGAACCGAAGTGACAAATGAAGAGTATCAACGATTCGTTTCGGCCACGGGGTATCGCGCGCCCGCGCATTGGGCTGGGGGGAAAATCCCCGGCGGCCAGGCAAAATTTCCCGTTGTGAACGTGACGTGGGATGACGCGAACGCTTACGCGCGGTGGGCGAACAAGCGTTTGCCGACCGAAGCCGAGTGGGAATTCGCCGCGCGCGGAACCGACGGTCGCGTCTACCCCTGGGGAAGCCGCTGGAACCGTAATTACGCGAATGTCGGGCGGGGTAAGAACGGCTCCCTGGTCGAAACCGGACGTTACGCGCCGGGCGCCAGTCCTTTCGGCGCGCTTGATATGTGCGGTAACGTGTGGGAATGGACATCGAGCGATTTCAAAGATTACCCCGGCAGAAAGACCGCGTCTTCATTAGCCGGCACGGGGTTGAAAGTGATTCGCGGCGGCGCCTACAATGTGGCGCCCCCAAGCGCCACGGCAACTTATCGTGGGGCCATTCCGCCCGACCGCGTTCCCGATAAAACCGGATTCCGCTGCGTGCGCGACGCTCAATAAACTTACTCCTCGCGCATTCATGCGGGTGGAATTCATCAACGCGAAACCATATGATCGGCAGAAATACCTCACACCTGATTTTTCTGGCGCTTCTCCTGTTCTCTGTTCTCGTCTTTGCGCAAAATGCTTTTGCGCAGAATCCGACAGGGCGCGAAGCGCCTAAGCCCGCCCAAAAGGAGAAGAGCAAACCCGTCGCCAGTTCCAACAAGTCCGGCAAGGGCGCCAAGTCCGCCAAGTCCGCCAAGTCCGCCAAGTCCACCGAGTCCACCGAGTCCGGCAAGGGCGCCAAGGGCGCCAAGTCCAGGTCCGCCCGAGCGCCTGCGGCGAAATCAACTCAGACCGGCGCAACACTGACCATCGTCGCTCCGCCGGGAGCTTCGGTCGAAGTTGATGGCAAACCGCGAGGGATCGTGGGCATTGACGGCGATCTGGTTTTGAGCGGACTCGCGCCCGGCGATCATCGACTGAACATTTCCGCTGACGGCTACGAACCTTGCTGCGGCACGTTCGTGATGAGCGTGGCTTCGACAAGGTTCGAGGCCCCGATGAGAAAGAAGCCCTCAACAGGGCGGCTGGCCTTGACCGCGAACGAGCCGGGAACCGAAATCCTCATTGACGAAAAATATGGCGTTAAAACCCTACCTGGGCAGGTCATGCGCGTTGACGGACTGTTGCCGGGTGTGCGCCAATTGCGCGCGATCAAACCGGGATTCAGGGAATGGCGTGGGACTGTGACAGTAAAGGCCAATGAAACCGTCCCAGTCAATGTCGAACTCAAACCACTCCTCGATCCTGAAATGCTCCGTATCCCCGAAGGCGCTTTCGTTCGCGGCAACGACAAGGGAGCGAAAGATCAACGCCCCGCGCATCAGGTCTTCATGCCGGCGTTTGAAATCTCGCGCAACGAGGTGACCAACCGGCTCTACAAATTTTTTATTGACGCGACCAGTCATCCCGCGCCCCGTGGAGTAAGTTATGGGTGGAATGGTAATAACTACCCTGCGGGGCAAGACGACCTGCCCGTCGTCTTTGTGACCTGGGAAGACTCCGTGGCCTTTTGCAAATGGCTGTCGGAACAGACGGGGCATCGTTACCGCCTGCCCACCGAAGCGGAATGGGAGAAGGCGGCGAAGCTCGGCGGCGACAAGTACACGTCCGCCGGAAGAATCTGGGAGTGGTGTTCGGACTGGCACAATCCTGATTATTACAAGCTCCGCGAGCGCGTTAACCCTCAAGGGCCCGCGCGCGGAAAGCGTGTCAAGATGCTAGGACGCGAAGGCGAGACGAAGGTGATCCGTGGCGGTGGTTTCGGACTCGGCATGGTGGTAATGCGCGCGGCCGAGAGAGGCTATTTCTTTCCCGCGATGACCCGCTTCGACATTGGGTTTCGCATTGTACGTGAGGTGACTAAATGATGAGAATATATGCCATATGCCATATGCGATATGCGATATTTCATATGAAATATCGCATATCGCATATGGCATATGTGGCCGCCTTCTTAACGGTCGTGAGCCTGCCGGCGCTTGCACAGCAGCGCCCGTTGATCACCGAAGATGTCGAAATCGTCAAACCCGGCGCGGCGCGGTTTGAAGCCGGCTTCGATTTCCTGCAGGACAAGAATTATCCCGTCTCCGGGTTGAATGGTGATTCGACCAGGCTGGGGGTTGTATCGTTGACTTTCGGACTCGCGCCCAACATCGAGGTCGAAACCGGGGGCGTGATCCGAAACTTCCTCAGCATCAATCGGCAGTACCGTCCGAGCGCGATTCCGCTGCAATTGAGCCTGGCGACCAATTCCACACATGACGCCGGAGATTTTTATTTGGCGACGAAGATCAAGCTGCGCCGCGAAACCCGCCGCGCCCCGGCCCTGGGCTTCCGCTTCGGCGCGGAGTTGCCGAACTCGAATCAATCGCGCGGCATCGGGTTGAATCAAACCAACTTCTTCGCGGCGGCGCTTGCGGCCAAGAGCTTCGGCAGAGTCCGCGTCATCGGCAACCTCGGACTGGGCATTCTCTCATCGCCGATTGACGCCTCTGGGAACATCAGCCCGTTCACGCAAAACGATGTGTTGCTTTACGGTCTGGCCGCCAGCTACCGGTTCAACGAGCGGTTGACACTGGTCGGCGAAGTCAACGGGCGTTACAGCACGCGCAAAAACGCCCCGCTCGGAACCGAATCGGACGGCGCGGCCCGCCTCGGCGCCCGCATCCGCGCGGGGGGGCTGATCTGGGATGTGGCCGGAATCAAAGGGTTGCACCCTAACAGCGAACGCAGCGGCGTTACCTTCGGCGTAAGTTACGAGGCCAGTCTGTTTCAGCCGGTGAAATAGATTTTCCATATTCCATATTCCATTTGTCATTTGTCATCGTCTGAGGTGAGCTTCTGCAATGACAAATGACAAATGGAATATGGAATATGGAAAATGCCTCTCTTGATAATTAATGGCAAAAAACAGAAATAAGAAGAAGAACCTCAGCGCGCGACAGACCGGCGCACCCACTCCAGTTCGGGGCGCGCAACGATGGCTCGCTCCCGGAGCGATTGTCGTAATGCTGACCGCCGCCGCGGTTATTTTTTATTTCGGGAACAGCGGCAGACGTAAATCCGCTGCGCCAACGGCAGGCCCGGCGGCTTCATCGTCAAACGCTCCGGTCGCGGGCGCCAATACACAGGATATGGGCGTTACCGGCGAGCCGATCAAAATGCGCGTCGCGCAAGCCGTGATGGTCACTGTCGATCTGGATTTCGGCGGGCCGCCGCCGGCGATCGCCGAAGCGATTCAACAGATCGAGCGCGGCTACGCTCCTGACAACGGAGCTGGGCGCACGTTCGCCATCCTCGACGCTTATGGCGAGCCTACGCCTGATGGCGGGAAGCTGCATATGTCAATGCACGTCAGCAGCGAGAAGCCCGGAATGGGAACGCTGAAATTCAAACGCACCGGCGAGTTGTTGTGGCGCGCGCGGATAGGCGATCCGGGCGACGCCCCCGCCGGGCAGAAAAATCTGATGATCTATTTGAGTCAGGGGACGAGCGACGGAGCCAATCACACGCTCGACGGCTCGCGCGGTGGCGACGGCGTTTTGAACACTTATTTGCAGAATTCACAGCAACGCGCCCGCGATGTGTGGCCCGACGGCGCGGAACGCGAATTGACCTTTATCTACAGCGCCTGCGGATGCCCCGTGAAAGTGATGTGCCGCCGCGTGGGAGAAAGGACTGTGCGAACGAAAGACACGCCCGTGATCTTCCCGGACGATCCGGCGGTGGTCAGTACGATCTCAAATTTGATGAAGTGGTAGCGCCACCACTTGAGCAATTCGTAGACGGTGTTTAGAGTACAGTTTTAGCTGGCCTGGGCCTGCGATTGGAGTCCATCCCGGCTGAAACTGCTCGCTCTGACGCCGTCTCAATTTTTTGAGATGAATTGGGCGCCCTTAACCGGATCGCTTTTCTAAATTCCAATGAGCGCAAATTCAATTGATTATCTCAGCGGGTTGAACGCGCAACAGCGTGAGGCCGTCGCAACTCACGAAGGCCCGATCCTGATTTTGGCCGGAGCCGGCAGCGGCAAAACCCGCGCCATCACATATCGCATCGCGCATCTGATTGCGGCCCACAACGCGCGGCCCGAAAACATACTGGCCGTGACGTTCACCAACAAGGCAGCCGGCGAAATGAAAGCGCGCGTCGAGAAGCTGCTCGCCGATTTTTACGGCGGGCGTTCGCGCAACTCCGCGCCGCTGCTTTCGACCTTCCACTCGCTCTGTGTGCGAATCCTGCGGCGCGACATCGAAAAATTGGGACGCGGTTACAGCCGGTCGTTCACCATCTACGACACCGACGATCAGCAGCGGTTGCTGCGCGGGTGCATCCGCGATTGCGGTTACGAAGACAAACAACTGACCCCGCGGCAGACGCAGAGCGCGATCAGCGCGGCCAAGAACCGCGGCGAAAACCCCGACAGCTACGCCGAGAAAGCCGGTCAAATGGGCGACGCGCGCCGCGAAGCCATCGCGCGGGTCTACGCGCTTTACGAGCAGCGGCTGGAATCGTCGAACGCGCTTGATTTCGACGATCTGCTGATCCGCGCGGTCCAGTTGCTTCGCAACTCGGAAGAATCGCGCCGCTACTACCACAACCGGTTCCGCCACGTGATGGTTGACGAGTTTCAGGACACGAATGGGATTCAGTATTCGCTGGCCAGGTTGATCGTCGAAGGCGATCACGCGCTGCTCCACACTCGCAAGCCCGACAATTTCTGGGCCGGCCGCAGCTTCTGCGTTGTGGGCGACGAGTCGCAGAGCATCTATGCATTCCGTGGCTCCGATTTCAACATCATCCTCAATTTCGAGCGCGACTTTCCGGGCACCAAGATCATCAAGCTCGAAGACAACTACCGTTCGACCAAACGCATTCTGGACGCGGCCAACAAGGTGATCGCCAACAACACGCAGAGGTTTGACAAAATCCTTCGAGCAAACGCTGCCGAAGGCGAAAAGATCCGCTACGCGCAGGTACTCGACGGCGAGACCGAAGCCCGCTGGGTCGCGGGCAAGATCGAAGAGCATCTGCGCCGCGAACCCGGAATCCGCGCGGCGGTGCTTTATCGCACGAACGCACAATCACGATCGTTCGAAGAAGCCTGCCGCCGCGCCGGACTGCGCTACAACCTGGTCGGAGGCTTCAGCTTTTATGAGCGCGCCGAGGTCAAAGACATCATCGCTTACCTGAAACTCGCGCTGAACCCGAACGACTCAATTGCGCTCATGCGCGTGATCAACACGCCCGCGCGCGGCGTCGGCAAGACCACGCTCGACGACATCGAGCGCCGCGCCAAAGATTTCGGCGTCTCGCACTGGGAGACGATCAACATCATCGTTGAGCAGAGCCTACTCCCGGCGCGCGCCGTCTCGGCTTTGAAATCTTTCCGCGACATCGTCAACAACCTTGCGGAAAGAGCGCGCGACGCGGCTGAGCCGATTTCCGAAATCGTCAAGGCTGCGGTGATTGACACCGGTTACGAACGGGCGCTGAAAGATGAAAACACCGAAGAGGCCGAGGGGCGATTGCTCAACCTGGAAGAGCTGGTCAACGCCGCGGTCGAATCGGAGCAGCGCGGCGAAACTCTGCGCGATTTCCTCGATCACGCCGCGCTGGTATCGGACACCGATCAGTACAAAACAGAAGCCCAGGTCACGCTGATGACGATGCACGCTGCAAAAGGGTTGGAGTTCCCGCTGGTCTTCATCGCGGGTCTGGAAGAAGGCCTCTTCCCGCATTCGCGCGCGAACGAAAGCCAGAACGATCTGGAAGAAGAGCGGCGGCTCTGTTACGTGGCCATCACGCGCGCCGAAAAATATCTTTACCTGACACACGCGATGAGGCGGCGGGTTTACGGCGAGGAAGCGCCGTCAGAACCGTCGCGCTTCCTGATGGAGTTCCCCTTAGAATTGATCGAAGATCAGTCGAAGGGCGCAAGCTGGCTGCGCTTCGCCAACAGGGCTTCAACGATTGAGAACCGCGAGGCGGCGCGCCCATCGTCCCCGTCGCCCCCGCCCTCACGCCCCGCCGCCAGACGAACGAGCAATTACCAGGGCCAAACTTACAACAGCGCCGACAGCGTGAAGGAGTTTTTCGCCCGACAGGGCAAGAAGATTGACGCCGGTGATTTCGAGACGCGCGCCGGTTCGGACGATGAAAGCGGCGCGGGCGCCGCGACAGGGTTGAAGGTGGGAACGCGCGTGCGGCACGCCAAGTACGGTGTGGGCCTGATAGTCAAACGCGAAGGCGAGGGCGAGAACGCCAAATTGACGATCAACTTCCCCGGCTACGGCCACAAGAAGATGATCGAAAAATACGCCGCGTTGGAGAAAGCTTGAGAAAGTGGGAAATGTTTATGTCTACAGTGGTCGTCGTTAAAAAGAACGGCCGCGCGTGCATCGCGGCCGACACTCTGGTCAGTTGGGGCAGCACGAAACAGAGCGCCGAATACCTGACCGACAAGTCGAAAATCATTCAGGTCGGCAATAGTTATATCGGCGTCACCGGGTCGTCAACGCACCGTCACGTCATCGAAAGCTACTTTTCGCGCGCCGAGCATTACTCGCTCGAAAATGTACAGGATATCTTCGAGACCTGGCGCGAATTCCACAAAGCCCTCAAGTCCGATTACTTCCTGACACCAGGCGACGACAAGGAAGCGCCATACGAAAGCTCGCATATGCACGTGCTGATCGCCAACCCATACGGAATCTTCGGCGTTTACGGGCTGCGCTCGGTTGACGAATACAACAAATACTGGGCCTTCGGATCGGGCACTGATTATGCGCTGGGCGCGCTACACTGCTCGTATGATCGTTTTGACGACGTTGAAGAGATCGCTGGAGCGGCGATTGGAGCGGCGGCGCAGTTTGATAGCGCTACGGGGTTGCCGATGACTTTGTATTCGGTGGAACTCGTGGGCGAATAGCGCTGGAAACGTGAAGGCAGAATGAGTAGTAGGGGTTCACATTGACTTCACTTAGGTATAAATATGGGCACAAACCCATTGAGGAATTGGTTGGCTTATTCGAGAGAGGAAAACTCAATTTGAATCCAGGCTTCCAGCGTAAATCGGTCTGGAGCAAGTCAAACAGAAGGGAATCTATTCAGGCCATTTTCCGAAGTGATTTGTGGCAGAAGTTTTGTGAGGTAGCCGGATGAAAAGCAAAATTGAAATCTCTGACGTGTTGATGACTCCACTTTGTCCATTTTTGATTTGGCTGTTGATTTCATTGGGTTTGGCCGGCCCGCGGCGGGCCGGCCAAACCCAATGAAATCATGGGAGCACAAGCGACTTGGTCAGTCTGTCGCAGCTTCGCGTGACGGCAGTGTGGTTATCGTCCCTCCAGAGGAGATTCCGGTCGAGGACGAACTGCGCCAAAAGCAGCCCGGCAAGAGCGAGCGGAGCGTAAGAGACATTGAGGTCATTAATCAAAACGCTGATAGGCTCAACGAAGAGGCATTGGACGTGCCCAGCTACCAAGCGGATTTGTGGAATTCTGAAGTAAAAGATGAAGAGTGAAATTCAAAAAATCGGTTTCGTCAGCCTCGGCTGTCCCAAGAATCTGGTGGACAGCGAGGTGATGATGGGACAACTGAAACAACACGGTTACGAATTGACAACCGATCGTGAAGCCGCCGATGTGATTGTGGTCAACACCTGCGGGTTTATTCAATCGGCCAAGGAAGAATCAATCAACACGATCCTTGAAATGGCTGAGCTGAAAGATTCGGCCAATCTGAAGCGGCTGGTCGTCGCAGGCTGTCTGGTTGAACGATACCGGCGGGACCTGCTCAACCAGTTGCCGGAAGTTGACGCGGTGCTCGGCACGAGCGAGATCGAAAAGATCGTCGCGGCGGTTGATCCCGCCGCTGTTGAGGCTCAGGACGCGGCGTTCGTCGCGTCGAACGCCTGGATGACGCGCGGGCTGCCGACTTACCTCTACGACGAAAACGCGCCGCGCTTGCTGGCCACGCCGAAGCATTTCGCTTACGTCAAGATCGCCGAAGGCTGCGACCACACCTGCGCGTTTTGCGCCATTCCGCAGATGCGCGGGCGTTATCGTTCGCGAAGAGCCGGATCAATTTTGCGCGAGGCCGAGCAGCTTGCCGCGGCGGGCGTCAAAGAGCTTGTGCTGATCTCGCAGGATTCGACGCAATACGGCCTGGATTTGGGCCTCAAGGATGGTCTGGCCGATCTGTTGCGGTCGCTTGCGCGCGTTGATGGCATTGAATGGGTGCGCGTGATGTACACCTATCCGAATAGCTTGAGTGACGCGACGCTCGCGGCGATGGCCGAGGAGCCGAAGGTTTGCAACTACCTCGATATGCCGTTGCAACACGCCAGCGCCGCCGTTCTGAAACGGATGCGGCGCGGGGGTAATCGGCAGTTGCTCGAAAAACTGCTCAACCGCGCGCGCCGGTTTGTTCCTGACATCACGCTGCGCACGACATTCATTGTCGGGTTTCCGGGCGAGACCGACGAGGATTTTGAAGATCTGATGCGATTCGCGCGCGACGTTGAATTCGACCGTATGGGTGTCTTCACCTATTCCGACGAGGAGGACACGCACGGGTACGAACTCGGCGACAAAATTCCCGCGCGGGTGATGAGGCAGCGGCGCGCGAAGCTGATGCGCGAGCAGGCGAAGATTTCAAAACGTCGCAACAAGGCTCTGATCGGGAAGCGGTTTAGAGCGCTGCTCGAAGGAGTTTCGCAGGAGACCGAACTGTTGTTGCAGGCCCGATTGGAATCGCAGGCGCCGGAAGTTGACGGGCACGTGTTGATCAATGACGCGCCGGACGGTTTTGCAGGCGCGCCAGGTGGCTTCGTCGAGATCGAAATCACGGAAGCGCACGATTACGATTTGGTCGCAAGAGTGGTTGGGGATGGAATTTGAATGGGATGACAATAAGGCGGCCAGCAATGAAGCCAAACACGGCGTTAGCTTTGAAGAAGCGAAGCAAGTGTTTTACGACGCCCACGCTGTGATCCTTCCCGATGAAGAGCATTCGTGGAATGAGCAACGAATGAGGATTATCGGAGCAACCCGTAACAGATTGCTGGTTGTTGTTTATGTGGAGATAGTGGAAGACCTGATCCGCATCATCACCGCGTGAGAGGCAGGCAAGCGCGAAAAGAGGTTGTATTATGAAAATTGAGAAAATCAGTGAAGATGAAGGCTACATCGAAATCACGGAGGAAGAATATCTGGAAGACTTGGCGGCAGGGCTTTCTGAAGGCGAAGTGTTAAAGCCTGGGCGCCACAAATATATCCGCGGCGGTTTTCTCAAACGTCATCCGAATTTCGATCCGTCCGCGGTGAAGACCACAATCTACATCCGGCTCGGTCTCGATCAGGAAGTTCTGGAATACTTCAAGCAACTGGCTAAGCAGACAGGAGCTGATTCATACGAAACTCTGATAAAACAGGTCTTGCGCGAAGCGATGGAACGGGGGAGGCAAAAGCCCGCTGACCTCTCGCTTGATGCGCAAGCGGCCCTGCTCGACAACCCGCGGTTTATCGAAGCCGTTGCTGAACGAGTGAAGAAAACCATGTCGAAGAAGGCTGTGTCGAAGAAAGCGGCGCCATCCGCCAAGACGCGCCGTCGCGCGGCCTGACGCCATCACGATGATTCAAAACAACCCGTTCGATTCCAAACGCGGTAAAGCTCTCAAGATCGAGAGCATTGCTGATTTCATCGCCGTATTCATCGCCACTGGTTTGGGCGCGGGCTTCATCCCATTTGGTCCCGGCACGTGGGGATCAATCGTCGGGCTGCTGATAGCTTACGGATTGATCGCGGTCTTCGGCGCCGACGCGTTGTTGCTGCAAAATATTCTGATCGCCGCGGGCCTTGTCTCCGCCGCGCTCGGCGTTTGGGCTGGGCATCGCGCCGAAAAAATCTTTGATCGGAAAGACGCAAGCCAGATCGTGATTGACGAGGTCTGCGGGCAGATCATTTCGTTCGTCTTCATCGCGCCGTATCTGGTCAGGCTCGGCCCGCAATGGCGCTGGTGGATGGTTGCGGGCTTCGCGCTCTTCCGCGCGTTCGACATCTTCAAACCGTATCCCATCAACAGGCTTCAGGATTTGTCCGGCGGGTTTGGCGTGGTGATGGACGATGTGCTCGCTGGAATCTACGCCGCCGTGCTTCTATCGCTGCTGTTGATGCTGGCTGTTTAACCGATTCCCAATCTGACAGGCCTTTTTTATGCTCAACGCTGAAATCATCGCTATCGGCTCCGAGATGTTGACGCCATTCCGCGTGGACACGAATTCACTGTGGCTGACCGAACGGCTCAACGCGATGGGCATCGAAGTTAAACTCAAAACCATCGTCGGCGACGACGAGGCGCGGCTGGAAGAGACGGTGCGCGACGCGATGAAACGTTCCGAGATCGTCATCTCGACCGGCGGCCTCGGCCCGACCGAGGACGACATCACGCGGAAAATATTTGCGCGCGCCTTGAAACGACAATTAATTTTGGAGCAGGCGATATTGGATAAGGTCAGAGCGCGTTTCGCCCGGCGCAATGTACCTATGCCTGAGATTAATGCCCGGCAGGCGCTGGTCATTAATGGCGCGCAAATTCTGGAAAACAACAACGGCACCGCGCCAGGAATGCTCATCACCGAAGGCAAATGCACGGTGGTGTTGCTGCCCGGCCCTCCGCGCGAGATGAAGCCGATATTCGACGCGTCAGTCGCGCCCGTGTTGAAACAGCGCGCGGGCGGCATGCTGATCGTGCGCCGAACCTTGAGCATCTTCGGTCTGACCGAATCGCGCACCGATGAGCTGGCCGCGCCGATTTACCTGAAATACCAGAACCCCTCGACGACGATCCTGTTCAAAGACGGCCAGATCGAATTGCACCTGACAACTCAGGCGCGCAGCGAAGCCGACGCCGGAAAACTGCTCGATGAACTCGCCGGGCAGCTCGATGAAGTCCTCGGCGAATACATCTTCTCGCGCCGCAACGAAACTTTGGAGGAGGTGGTCGGCGAATTGCTCAAACGGCGCGGCTACACGCTGGCGACGGCTGAAAGCTGCACGGGCGGATTGCTGGCAGGGCGCATCACCGATGTGCCGGGCAGTTCGGAATATTTCCTCGAAGGCGTCGTCAGTTATTCAAACGAGGCGAAAGTCGATCTGCTCGGCGTGCCCAAGAAATGGATCAAAACGCACGGCGCGGTCAGCGAGCAGGTAGCCGAAGCGATGGCCGCGGGTGTTCGCAAACGCGCAGGTTCGACATTCGGCGTCGGCGTCACGGGCGTCGCGGGGCCGGGCGGAGGCAGCGAGGAGAAACCGGTCGGGCTGGTTTACATCGCGCTCGCGGATGATTCGCAAACTACGACGCGCAAATTGATCTTTTCAGGCGACCGTCAGTTCATTCGCACGCTGTCGGTTAACGCCGCTCTGGATATGATCAGGCGAAGAATCAAATGAGGAGGAACCAGAATGACACCGCCTGAAATAGCATCGCTCATTCTCGCCTACCTGCTCGGCTCAATCCCGTTCGGCTATCTGATTGTAAAGTTGGGAAGCGGCGCGGATATTCGCGAAACCGGCAGCGGCGGCACGGGCGCGACCAACGTCTCGCGCAAAGCCGGGAAGGCCGCGGGCGTCGTGACACTCGCGCTCGACGCGTTGAAAGGCGCGGCGGCTGTGTTGGTGGCTCAATGGTTAACTGGCGCCGCGGGAACTTCCTGGATTGTTGCTGCTGCTGCGGCGCTGGCCGTTGTCGGGCATTGTTTTCCGGTGTGGTTGAAATTCAAGGCGGGCAAAGGCGTGGCGACGGGGTTGGGAGTTTTTCTGGCGATTGCGCCGTGGGCCGTGCTGGCGGCCCTGGCGGTCTTCATCGTGATCGTGTGGCGCACGCGTTATGTCTCGCTCGGCTCGATCCTGACCGCCGCGTTCATCCCTCTGTGGGTTTTGCTGATCCACACATGGATCGAGCCGGTCAGCGATTTCGCGCCGATAATGACTGCTACGTGCGCGGCTTCGGCTGTGATCATTTTCAAGCATTCGGAGAATATCAAACGGTTGATGGCAGGCAAGGAGAACAAGTTCGGTGTGGCGCGTTGAATTGCGGATTGCGGATTGCGGATTGCGGATTTCAGGATTGAAACCGTAACGAGCTCTCGTTGTCCGCCAACTTAAAGTGAAAAATGGCTGATAGTGATTCTTCAATCCGCAATCCGCAATCCGCAATCCGCAATCGTGAGGTTGCGATTATCGGCGCGGGCAGTTGGGGAACAGCGTTGTCGCTCGTCGCGGCGCGCGCGGGCAATCGAGTCCGCTTGTGGGCGCATAGCGCCGAAGTCGCGGACATTCTGCGTCGGGAACGCGAGAACAAAATCTATTTGCCGGGATTTGCTTTGCCTGACGCCGTCGCAACGACCAATGACATCGCCGAAGCGCTCACCCGGGCCGAAATCGTTCTGACCGTCACGCCTTCACACGTCTGCCGCGAAATTTACACGCGGATGCTTCCACAATTGCGCCCGCAAATGATCTTCGTCAACGCCTCCAAGGGCATCGAGGTCGAGACCGGGATGCGGATGGAAGAGGTTGTCCGCGATATTTTGAAGGATCGCTTCGAGCCGCGTTACGTCGCGCTGTCGGGACCGAGCTTCGCGCTCGAAGTCGCAAAGGACGAGCCGTGCGCGATTGTCGCGGCTTCGCATTCATCAGAGTGGGCCGAGGCCGCGCAGGAAGCGTTTTCGACCAGCCGCTTTCGGGTCTACACGAACAACGACGTGATCGGAGTCGAGGTCGGCGGCGCGACAAAAAACGTGATGGCGATTGCCACGGGCGCGGTCAACGGACTGGGGCTGGGCTACAATAGCGCGGCTGCGCTTGTGACGCGCGGTTTGGCTGAAATGACCCGGCTGGCGGTCAGGCTTGGCGGGCGCGCGGAGACGCTGGCCGGGTTGGCCGGGATGGGCGATCTGGTGTTGACCTGTTTCGGCCATCTCTCGCGTAACCGCCGCGTCGGCTATGAACTCGGTCGTGGGCGTAAGCTGCAAGAGATCATCGGCGAGACGCGGCAGGTGGCCGAGGGCGTGAAGACGGCGCGTTCAGCGCACGAACTCGCGACGAAGATCGGCGTTGAGATGCCGATCACTGAAGGTGTTTGCCAGATGCTTTACCACGGCAAAAGCCCGCGCGAGTTGATGGTCGAATTGATGGAACGTCCATTGAAATCGGAGAGGGGGTAGATGGATCCGAACTATCGCATTCGCCACGCAGTGATTGAAGACGCGCCGATCATCGCGCGCCACCGCGCGGCGATGTTCCGCGATATGGGCGATGTGAGCGGGGATGACGTTGCGCGGCTTGAAAGCGCCTCGCTCGTCTACCTGAGGCAGATGATGGCGGAGAGGCGCTACCTCGGATGGTTTGTCGAACATAAGGGCGAGGTGGTAGTGGGCGGCGGGCTGGTTGTCAGCCAGCTATTGCCGCGTCCCGGAGCGCTCGACGGGGGCGCGCAGGCGCTGATTGTCAACGTTTACTGCGAGCCGGAGCATCGCCGGCGCGGGCTGGCGCGCGCGTTGATGAAAGCCATGCTCGACTGGTGTAAGCGTGAGCGAATAGCCAACGTCGTGCTGCACGCCTCGCGGGAGGGACGCCCGCTTTACGAGAGCCTGGGATTCGTCCGGACGAATGAAATGCGCTTGCAAGGTAGAGTGGAGAGCTGTTTTGATGACCGAGAAGACACAGACTAACAAAATAATCACCACCAACCGCGAGGCCTATCACAACTACCACATCCTTGAAACCTACGAAGCCGGGATTCAACTGGTGGGTACCGAAGTCAAGTCGGCTCGCGAGGGGCGCGTCAACCTGAAAGACGCTTACGCTTTGGCGCGCGACGGCCAACTCTGGCTGCTCAACGCGCACATCAGCCATTTTTCACACGGCAATCGCCAGAACCACGATCCCGTGCGCGACCGCCGGTTGCTGATGCATAAACGCGAAATTTATCGGTTGCAATCGAAGATTCAGGAGAAAGGACTGACGCTGATCCCGACCAAGTTGTATTTCAAGGGCAATCTGATCAAATGTGAGTTGGCTATCGGACGTGGCAAGAAGCTTTACGACAAACGCGCGGACGAAGCGCGCAAAACACAGGAACGCGAAGCTCGCGCGGCGATCAAGAACAGATCGAGAGTTGAGTGACATGGGTAGGGGGTGGGGAGTGGGGAATGGGGAGTGGGGACAAGAAAGTTACTTCCCCCCACTCCCTATTCCCCACTCCCCACTCCCTGGAATCTTTTTTTGAGGAGTGATCGAAATGGAAGTAAAAGCGGATTCAAGACAGTTTCACGAAATAGAATGTGATGCGCTGGCGGTCGCCGTTTTTGAAGGCGAAAAGCCCGAAGACGGCTCGCTCGCTGAAATCAACAAACGCTCGAACGGCGTGATCGCTTCGCTGATTGAGACCGGGGAGTTCACCGGCAAATCGGGCGAGAGCGCCTACGTTCACAATCCCGGCGAGATGAAAGCGCGGCGGTTGTTGCTGCTGGGCGCGGGCAAGAAGGAGGAGATCACCGCCGACAGCATCCGCAAGATAGCTGGAACGGCGGCGCGAACATTGCGGGGCAAGAAGGCGCGCAGTTTCGCTCTCCTTCGCCGCTCACAACTGCCAATCGGCGAGAGCGCGCAGGCCGCGACCGAGGGCGCGTTGATCTCGCTCTTCGATCCCGACAAATACCACACGAGCGATAAGACGGAAAACCAACTTGAGACGATGATCCTGGTTGCGACCGGCGCCGATTCGGGTGATATCCACGGCTCCATTGAACGCGGGCGGATCATCGCCGAAGCCACCAATTTTGCGCGCGAGGTGATCAACGAACCGGCCAACGTGATGACGCCGACGGAACTCGCCCGCCTCGCCGGGGAAGTCGCCAAAGACTATGGCCTCGAAATTGACGTGCTCGATGAGGCGCGAATGAAAGACCTCGGGATGGGCGCGTTTCTGGGCGTCGCGCAAGGCTCGGCGGAACCCGCGAAGATAATCGTGCTGACTTATTCGCCGAAGACGGAGTCGGCGGAGACCATCGCCATCGTCGGCAAAGGCGTCACGTTCGATACCGGTGGCATTTCGATCAAACCGTCGGATGGGATGGAGAAGATGAAATACGACATGGCCGGCGGAGCGACCACAATCGGCGCGATGCGCGCCATCGCGCAACTCAAACCCTCGGTCAAAATAATCGGTATTGTTCCCACGACCGAAAACATGCCCGGCGGACGCGCTCAACGGCCCGGCGACGTTGTGCGCGCGATGAGCGGCAAGACCATTGAAGTCATCAACACCGACGCCGAAGGCCGCCTGATACTGGCCGACGCTGTCGCTTACGCGCGCAAGCTCGGCGCGACGAAGATCGTTGATCTGGCGACGCTGACCGGCGCCGTCTCGATTGCGCTTGGTGATGTTTATGTCGCGCTTCTCGGGACTGATCAATCGTGGATTGATCAGGTTCTGGCCGCGGGCAAGAAAGCCGGCGAAAAAATCTGGCAGTTGCCGCTCGACAAAGATTACCGCGAACAGATCAAGAGCGAGATCGCCGACATCAAGAACGTCGGCGGGCGCAAAGCAGGCACGATCACCGGCGCCTATTTCATCCGCGAATTCGTCGAAGATACGCCGTGGGCGCACCTGGACATCGCGGGCGCCGCCTGGAACGAAAATGGCAAACCCCATCTCGCGGTCGGGCCGACGGGCGTCTGTCTGCGGACGCTGGTGAATCTGGTGTGCGGATAGGAAGGGGAGTGGGGAGTGGGGAGTGAGGAATAGGGAGTGGGAGACAAGGAGACAAGGAGACAAGGAGACAAGGAGACAGAGATTCCTTATCCCCTTGTCCCCCCTTCCCCTTGTCTCCCACTCCCTATTCCCCACTCCCCATTCCCCTTTCAGATTGACCGTTTTCAAAACCGCGCAGTAGAATCCGCCTTACCGCTTCACCCCTATTTTTAATGGAGAAATAGCAATGAACATTCAGGAGATTGAAAAGCTGCTCGGAGAGGAAGGGCAGACTTTGCTGAAGCATGAGTGCAAGACGATTTCGAAAGACCTCTTGCATCTGCCCGGCCCCGATTTCGTTGACCGCGTCTTGATCGGTTCGGATCGCCACGCGGCGGTGTTGCGCAACCTGCAATCGCTCTTCAACACAGGGCGACTGGCGGGCACCGGTTATGTTTCGATCCTGCCGGTTGACCAGGGCATCGAGCATTCCGCCGGAGCGAGCTTCGCGAAGAATCCGATCTACTTCGATTCCGAAAACATCGTCAAACTGGCGATCGAGGGCGGGTGCAACGCCGTGGCTTCGACGCTCGGCGTCCTCGGTTCGTGCGCGCGCAAATACGCGCACAAGATCCCTTTCATCGTCAAAATCAACCATAACGAGTTTTTGACCTACCCCAACAAGTTCGACCAGGTGTCGTTCGCCAGCGTTGACCAAGCGTTCGATATGGGCGCGGTCGGTGTCGGCGCAACGATCTATTTCGGCTCGGATGAGGCCACGCGCCAATTGCAGGAGGTTTCGCAGGCGTTCCAGCATGCGCATGAGATGGGGATGTTCACCGTGCTCTGGTGCTACCTGCGCAATCCGGCGTTCAAGACCAAGGAGAAGGATTATCACGTTTCGGCCGATCTGACCGGGCAGGCCAACCATCTGGGCGTGACCATCGAAGCCGACATCATCAAACAGAAGCTCCCGCTCAACAACGGCGGCTACAAGGCGCTGGCGACGAAGGAGAATCCTTACGGCAAGATTGATGACCGGGTTTACAGCGAGATGACTTCCGACAACCCCATTGACCTGACGCGTTATCAGGTGGCCAATTGTTTTATGGGCCGCGCCGGTCTGATCAATTCCGGCGGCGAATCGAAAGGTCAGAG
>Ga0187894_10001329_pt1 | contig 31959 bp, 31 predicted proteins | sample GBC1701081metaG_FD_136650 | JGI IMG/M metagenome (GOLD analysis project Ga0187894, IMG submission 136650) | White microbial mat communities from a lava cave in the Kipuka Kanohina Cave System on the Island of Hawaii, USA - GBC170108-1 metaG ...
ACGAGAAGACTTGCATATCTCGCCGAGGCATCTTCGTTCCTGGCAAGGCGCGAGGAGCGCGAATACCCGAAGGTATTTAAACGACGAGCAACACAGCCAGGGACGAAGAGGACCGGCGAGATAGGTGAGAAATCACGTTTCCAGGGGACTAGGCAGCCGGTGGTGGAAGTCGCTCCACGTCGCCTGGGCGGCTGCGGGCGCACCATGGGCTGCTAGTGCCGGCCGGATCCGATCCGGTCCGGCGCGGTTTCGTGAGCTCCGATGCGGTCACGTCGATCGTCGGCGTGCTCAACGTGACGCCGGATTCGTTCTCCGATGGGGGCCGCTTGCGCGGCGTCGACGAAGCGATCGCAGCGGCGCTGTCCATGGTTGACGCGGGCGCGGGGTGGATCGACGTGGGAGGCGAATCGACGCGGCCAGGCGCGGCCGTGGTGCCGGAGGCCGAGGAGCAGGCGAGGGTGGTGCCCGTCATCCGGGAGCTGGCGCGCCGGCTGGCCGGCCGCGGGACGCGCCTGTCGGTCGACACATACAAGGCCGAGACCGCCCGCGCGGCTTTGGCGGCCGGCGCCACCATCGTCAATGACGTCTCAGGCGGTCTCCTGGATCCGCGGATCCTCGGAGTCGCCGCCGGCGCGGGCGCCGCCATCGTCGTCGGCCATCTCCGGGGCGCACCCGCCGATATGATGAAGGACGTACGGTTCGACGACATCGTGGGCGAGGTCGGGGCCGAGCTTCGGGCGCGAGTGGACGCGGCGCACGCTGCGGGGTGCAAGGAGGTGTGGGCCGATCCGGGAATCGGATTTGGCAAACATACGGAGCATAACCTGGCTCTCCTGCGCCACTTGCCGGCGCTTTGCAAGCAGGTGGGAGCGCCGATCATGGTGGGGGTGTCGCGCAAGCGGTTCATCGGCGAGATCACCGGGAAGCCGACGACGGAGCGAGCCTTCGGGATCGCCGCCGCCGTGACGGCCGCCATCTTGGGGGGCGCGGCGGCGGTTCGTGTGCATGACGTGCCGGCCATGCGTGACGTGGTCGCCGTGGCCGACGCCATTGCCGGGGGTTCGGCGTCGTGAGATCGCGATTGCAGCGCCCCGCCCGCTGATGGCTTAATCACGCCATGAGCGAAAACGAGGCCCGCAAGCTCTTCGGCACGGACGGAATCCGCGGCGTCGCCAACGAAGATCCCATGACCGCCGAGGTCGCCATGCGTCTGGGGCAGGCGGTCGCCGAGCGCTTCACGCGGCCCGGCCACCGGGGCCGCATCGTCATCGGCAAGGACACGCGGCTGTCGGGCTACATGTTGGAAAGCGCCCTCGAGGCAGGCATCGTGTCGGCCGGCGCCGACGTCATGCTGGTGGGTCCGTTGCCCACTCCCGGCATCGCCTTCATCACGGCGTCCATGCGGGCCGACGCCGGCGTCGTCATCAGCGCGTCGCACAACCCGTATCAGGACAACGGCATCAAGATCTTCGCGGCGGACGGCTACAAGCTTCCCGACGCCGTCGAGATGGAGATCGAGAACTGGATGGCGAGCGGCGAGGGGCGGAAGGGGCGGCCGCGCGGTGACGGCATCGGCAAGGCGTACCGCATCGAGGACGCCGTCGGTCGTTATGTGCAGTTCCTGAAGTTCGCGTTCCCGAAGGACCGCACGCTAGACGGTGTCAAGATCGTGATCGACTGCGCGAACGGTGCCGCCTATCACGTGGCTCCCCAGGTCTTCAGCGAGCTGGGCGCGCAAGTCATCACCCTGGGCGTCGAGCCCGACGGCCGCAACATCAACGACGCGTGCGGCGCTCTGCACCCCGAGCGGACGGCGACCGAGGTCAAGCGCACGGGCGCCACATTGGGCATCGCGCTCGACGGGGACGCCGATCGCGTCATCCTGTGCGACGAGAACGGCCAGGTCATCGACGGTGACCAGGTCATGGCCATCCTGGGCACGCGTATGCTGGCCCGGGACGTCCTGCCGCACCGGACGGTGGTGGCGACCGTCATGTCGAACCTGGGCCTCGAACGCGCGTTGGGCGCGCAGGGCGGCAAGCTCATGCGGACCGCCGTCGGCGATCGCTACGTCGTGGAGGCGATGCGCGAGCGGGGCTTGCTGCTGGGGGGCGAGCAGTCGGGCCACATCATCTTCTTGGACCACGCCACGACCGGCGACGGGACCGTGGCCGCGCTGCGCGTGCTGGCGGTGATGGCGGAAGAAGGCAAGTCGCTGTCGGAGCTGGCGCGCTCCATGACACGCTACCCGCAGGTTCTGCTCAACTTCTCCGTCGCCCGCAAGCGGCCCCTGGACGACATGCCCGCGGTCATGAACGCCATCACCCACGCGGAGCGGGATCTCGGTGACGACGGGCGTGTGCTCGTGCGCTATTCGGGCACCGAGTCAAAGGCTCGCGTCATGGTCGAGGGCGCGGACGAGGCGAGGATTCGGGCGCACGCGGACGAGATCGCGCGCGTGATGAAGACGCAGCTGCAGGCGTGAGGATCCGCCGCCGCCGGGCCCGGCTTTGGTCATGACGCAGACCGTCCGCCTCTACGTGAACGTCGATCACGTCGCGACGCTGCGCCAGCAGCGGGACACACGCTATCCGGATCCGGTGGCGGCGGCGGCGCTGTGCGAGCTGGGCGGCGCGGACGGCATCACGGTCCACCTGCGGGAGGACGCACGGCACATCCAGGAACGCGACGTTCGCATCCTGCGCCAGACCGTGCGCGGCGTGTTCAACCTGGAGATGGCGGCGACCGATCTGATGGTGCAGCTCGCCCTGGAGGTCAAGCCGGACGTCTGCACTTTGGTGCCCGAGAAACGGGCGGAGCGGACCACCGAGGGGGGGCTCGACGTCGCGGGAGGGCAGGGTGTCAAAGACGCGGTGGACGCCCTGCGCGGAGCGGGCCTTGGGGTGAGCCTGTTCATCGATCCCGACCCGGTCGTGGTGCGCGCCGCCGCGGACCTGGGCGCAGACACGGTAGAGCTTCACACGGGATACTTTTGCAACGCGGCGCCGCGCGGAGTGGAGGCTGCCCGCCAGCTTGCACGGCTCCAGATGGCGGCGCGGACCGCGGCGGATGTGGGAATGCGGCTGGCGGCGGGCCACGGTCTCGACTACGCGAACGTGGGCCCGGTGGCCGCGCTCCCCCACCTGGAGGAGCTGAACATCGGCCATGGGCTCGTGGCGCGGGCCGTGATGCTGGGAATGGCGGCCGCGGTCACCGAGATGCGGAGCGTGATTGCGGCTTCCGCGAGCGCTCGAATCGAGCCATGATGCGGCGCACATGATACTCGGGCTCGGAATCGACATCGTTCCCATCGCCAGGATAGAGCACCTGCTGACCCGCTATCCGGGCCGCGCCGAGCGGAAGCTGTTCTCGCCGCGCGAGCGGGAGGACTGTAGGTCGCGCGCCAACCGGGCCGAGCACTACGCCGCTCGGTTCGCCGCCAAGGAGGCGTTGCTGAAGGCGCTGGGAGTTCCGTTCGGTCTGCACTGGCACGAGATCGAGGTGCGGACCGGCATCGGAGGGGCGCCCCATCTGGAGCTGTCGGGAGAGGCCGCGCGGGCGGCGACGCGTCGAGGCGTGCAGGCGAGTCACCTGTCCCTCACACACGCGGGCGGGATGGCAGCCGCGGTGGTGGTCCTGGAAGGACAGGCCGGCGTCCGCAATTGAACAGGGCGGGGCGGCGGCTGGGCGGCGGGCATGAGCGCTGAGCATCCCTTTGTTCTGACCGCGGCGCAGATGCGGGCGGTCGAGCGCGCAGCGGTGGACGACCTGGGCGTGCCGGGCCTGGTGTTGATGGAGAACGCTGGGCGAGGGGTGGCCGACGTGGTGGCGCGCGAACGGCCGCGGACGGCCGGGCTACGCGTTTGCGTCGTGTGTGGAGCCGGATCCAACGGGGCCGACGGTTTCGTGGCCGCCCGCCATCTGGCCCTGCGCGGCGCGCAGGTCCGCGTGCTGCTGTGTGCTCCGCGCGACAAGGTGGCGGCAGCCGCCGGTGACGCGAGCTTGTTTTTACGAGTCCTGGAGGCGGGCGGAGGCGTTGTCGTGGAAGACCTGTCGATGGTGACGGATCGCGACGGCTGGCGGCTGCCCCTGGCGAACGCTGAGGTCATCGTGGACGCCATCTTCGGGACCGGCCTGCGCGACCAGGTACGGGGGGCGCCGGCCGCCGCCATCGCGGGCATCAACGCATCGACCGCCTTCAAGGTGTCTGTCGACGTTCCTTCCGGCGTCGACGCCGATACCGGGCGCGCGCTGGGTGAGGCGGTTCGTGCCGACATCATGGTCAGTATGGGGTGCCGCAAACTGGGTGTCGCGCTGGATCCGGAGTCGCCCGCCGGCCGTGTCGAGGTCGTCGACATCGGCATCGACATCCGCCCGGCGCTGGCGCTAGGGCCGTTCTGTCATTGGCTTGAACGTGGGCCCATCTTCGCGCGGCTGCCGCATCGCCGCGCCGGGGCGCACAAGGGAAGCTCCGGGCACGTCCTTCTGATAGCGGGCTCGGTGGGGAAGACCGGGGCGGCGGTGCTCGCAGCGCAGGCCGCGTTTCGCGCTGGAGCCGGGCTGGTGACCATCATGTCGACTGCCGCCGGGCAGACCGCGCTGGACGCCAAGGTGGTCGAAGCCATGTCGGCGCGCTACTCGGATGGAGACGACGCCGATGCCCACAGCTACGACACGGTGTCCGCGCTGGCCGGCCGCATGCGGGCCGCCGCCATCGGCCCCGGAATCCCGACTGGGCCAGGAATGCGTTCGCTGGTCGAGCGCGTGGCGGGCGGCTTGCCGCTGCCTCTCGTGATGGACGCGGACGCGCTCAACCTGCTGGGGCCGTCTGCGCTCTCTGTGAGCGCGCGCGCCACCGCCGCCGGCGCCGTCCGCATCCTCACGCCTCACCCAGGTGAGGCCGCGCGCCTTCTGACCACGACCGCCGCGGCGGTGCAGGCGGATCGCCTGGCCTGCGCGCGACGGTTGGCGCGAGAGTCCGGCTCCATCGTCGTGCTGAAAGGGGCGCGCACCGTCGTCGCCGCCGCCGACGGCACCGCGCACGTCAATCCCGCAGCCAACCCGGCGCTCGCCACCGCAGGCAGCGGCGACGTCCTGACGGGAGTCCTCGCGGCGCTGCTGGCGCAGGGCTTGGACGCCCAGTCCGCGGCCATCGCGGCGGTCTTCCTGCACGGCCTCGCGGGCGACCTGGCCGCCCAGCGCGTCGGCGTCATCGCGGGCGATCTGCCCGACGCGCTCGCGGCGGTAATGAGCTCCGCTGTTTCTAGAACAACGTGAAAAGGTCGGGGCGGCCAGCGGACTTGTTCACGCCCTCGAACAGCTCCTTCTGAGCTACGCTGAGCCGGGCGGCAACCCCGCGGAGGTTCGCCACCCGTTGCCGGTAGGCCTCCACGCGCACTTGATCCGGCGACCCCGACATGACCGCGTCCATCAGAGGTGTCGGCTTGAGGGGAACCACCCGCTCGCCGTCGGACTTAGACGCGACCTTGCGCTTGTACCAAGCCGAGCCGAGCCCGGCTCGTACCTCGAAGCCCTCCATGTCGGCGGCGTTCGGACAATCTTCACCGCCACTCTTGCAAACCACTTTGCCCACTTCGACCAGGTTGGCGACGGTCAGCTTGCCGGCCGTGTCGAACACGACGCCGTACTTGGCCTCGGTCTTTTGCGCTTCGGTTCCTGCCTTGTCGGCCGCCGCCTTCAGGGTTTCCTTGTCCGCGTCGGTCTTCTTGATGTGGCGTTCGACCTCACCGTAAAGCGCGATGCTGTCGTAGTAGTAGTTGAACAGGCGGTCGACGACCATGTCCTCGAGCAAGTAGTAGTTCACGCGGAAGATCTTGTTGGTGTCCGGCCGGGGATCCAGCTTCACGGTCTTGAGCTCGTCGATCAGCTTGGGGTCGTAGGCGACGGCGTCCTTCTTTTCTGCCGCCAGGCGTTGCTGGCTGAGGTTCAGGGCGGTGCCGATCTGGGTCAGCGTCTTCTGCATCGAATCCAGCTCGACCTTCACGGCCTTGGCCGCGACATTCGCCGAGTTGTAGGCCTTGCGCCCGATAGCCGCGCCGCCGAAGCCGGCCCCGACGCCGAACGCAATCAGACCGACGATACCGGTAATGATCATGCCGCCTTTGCCGCCCTTGGCCTGTACGCTCTCAACGGGCCTGCCGTCGTCGATGGTCCGCAGGTCGAACATGGCGCCGGCTTGCGGCTTCATGGCGGCGAACGGATCGTGGACCTTGGCCGCGGCGGCGGACGGGGCGGCGGCGGACGGGGCAGCGGCGCGGGGGGCGGAGGTCGGGGAAACACCGTGGCTCGCAGGAGCGGCGGCCGGTGGGCGGCTGGCGGCGGGGACGCCGGCGGGAGCTGCCGCACGGCCGGGCGCGGCGCCGGGTTGTTGCGGCATCACGGCGTGACTCCCCGTCGGGCGGGGAGCGGCGGCGGGGGATGGTGGCGCGCCGGCGGGCTGCTTGAGGCCAAGACGTGCCTTCAGATCGCTGATGTCCGCGCCCGGTCGCTTCTGTTGTTCAGCCAAGGTCTTCCTCCGGCGGGTTGGTCGCCGCGGCGAAAAAATCGGTCGCTGCGAGAAGCGCGACCATACTGACGTGGTTTCAGCCTGTCAAGGATGGAAACCCGCGGAAAACCGGCGAAATCGCGGCGTCAAGCGCCAGCCGACGACCTTCACGCGGCGGGCAACGTCAAGCCGTCTATCAGCGCCACATGATCGGGCGCGATGGCCGTGAACCGAATTCCAACCTGGCGGCTCCCGACATCGCACGATACCGCTTCGCCCGATGCCGTGATGATTCGGTCACTCCCCGGAAGTTGAAACTGAAGGCCCATGTAGCGGAAGCGGCCGGCGTCCTGGGGCTCGATGAGAGGGACCACGCGCATTCCGGTGCGACTGATGTCGGTGGCGCGGCACATGTACGGCCGACCGTCGAGGTAGCGGTTCAACAAGAGATCGATTTTCGACCGATGATCTCTGCGCCGCTCGGACTGCCGGCTGCTGGATGGGGCGCAAGGGCGGGTGTGGGCGTCGTCCATGAAGCCTCCTGAGACCTACATGTAAGTCTAGGTGGGTAAATATGTCAAGTATGTCGTGCGATCGCGGGTATGCGGCATTGACTCGTTCGCCGGAGCTATCGATAATCCGGCCTGTTTTTCGCCCGCGGCGTTACTCACGGGCTTGCAGCACCCAAAGTCGAGCACAGGAGCTAACGGCCATGCATCGCATGAAGATCGGGCTTTTTGCCGCCATCGTCCTGCTGGCAGTCACCGCCGGCGTCTATGTCGCCACCAGCGGTGACCTGAAAGCGTCCGTCACTCGAAAAGTCGAGGACAACGTGTCGCGGGCGCAGCGCCTGCACCACCAGATCAACCGGTTGGAAGGGATCGACTTCGCCAACCTGTCTACCGTGCTGGCGCGCAAGCCGGCGGTGGTCGCCATCTTCGACAAGGAAGGCGAAGCAGAAAGACGAGAGGCGGCGTTCTCCGAGTGCGAGGTGGCCAACGCCCTCCTGGCGAAAGAAGGGCGCAAGGCGGACATCGTGGCGATCCTGGATCCGGGTGGCAAGGTCGTCGCCCGTGACCTGAACCCCAACGCCCTTTACGGTGAGGACCTGCGGGCCAAGTATCCCGCCGTGGACATGGCACTCAAGGGCGTGGCCACGAAGGACATCTGGAACTTCTCGAACCGCATGCACCGTGTGGCCATCGCCCCGATCACGAGGCCGGACGGCACGACGGCGGGGGCTTTGCTGCTCGGCAATGTCCTGACGGCGAAGGAGGCCCAGGCCAAGCGCGACTTGCTGGGCACCCAGGTGGCTTACTTCCACGCCGGCAAAGTGCATACGTCGAGCTTCGTTTCCGAGGGTACGGGCGATAACGCGAAGGAGGACGGGAACAAAACGCACGCGCTCAACGGGCCGCTATTTCAGTCGGCCGACAACCCCGCGCTGGCGGCCCTGAACAAAGGCGGACCCACCGAGGTCTTCCGGTTCAAGCTGGAGGGCCGCGAGTACGCCGCCGTGGCGGCTCCGATGCCGGGCAATGCCACCGACAAAAGCAGCGGTGTCGTGGTGATGAAGTCCATCGACGATGAGGTGGACGCCGTGTCGGGGGCGGGGACCAAAGTGATCGGGTTCGGGTTGCTCGCTGTGTTGGTGGCGCTGGGCGCCGCCGTCATGACCGCGGTCCGCTTCATCAAGCCGCTCGACAAGATCGAGCTGGGCGTCGCAGAGATCATCAACGGCAACATCGACTACACGTTCAAGCCCGTCGGTCCCGATTTCGAAGGGCTGTCGAATGGGCTCAACGTCATGCTGGCGCGGCTTCTGGGCCGCGAAGAACCCAACGAGGACGCGATCGAGGACGACGAAGAGGCCGAGGCATCGAAGTGGCGGTCGGATCAGATGTACGTCGAGGATGTAGCGCCGGGCCAGCCTTCGCCGAGCACGGATCCAGCGGTGATGGCGCTGGCGCAGGAAAACGAGGGCGCCTACCATCCGCGCGTGTTCGGCGAGTACCTTGCCGCGCTGAAGAGCAAGGGCAAGCCGACCGAGGGAATCACCGTGCAGGCGTTCACCGCCAAGCTTCGGCTTATCGAAGGTGGTCTCAAGCAGAAGTGGAGCTGCAAGGCGGTGCGGTTCCGAGTGATGACGAACGGCGATCAAGTCACGCTCAAGCCGGTTCCCATCTACTGAATTCAGTACGAGACCACGAGGACGAGACGAAGAAGAGGAGATGATCATGGCCAAACTTGATCGTTTCGGGGCGCGAGCGAGTCTGGCAGCGGCGGTCGCGCTCGTGACGGCCGGCGCAGGCTGTGGGGGATCTTCGCCGCTGCCCGCCTCCGACGGCGGCGGCGGGGCTGGGGACGCCGGCGTGGACGCGATGATGTCGATCGATTTGGCCTCGCCGCAACCGGATGCGGGGGGGCGGGAAGTCAGCTTCATGGCCGAGTGCCTCCGGCCGAGCCAGTGTCAGGGCGGCGCCCCGATCTGCTGCTTCCGCTATCAAGTGCAGTCGATGAGTGGGAGCTCCATGTGCTCGGCGTCGTGCCCGGGTGGCTTCAACGGCGTGACGTTCACGACGAAGGCGTGCGCCACCACCGCGGATTGCGCGGGCTATCAGGGACAGGGTTTCGGCATGTCGACGCCTTGGACCAGCTGCTGCTCGCTGATGGGGATCAGCGTGTGCCTGGATGAGCAGACCGCGGCGGCATTCGGTGCGATGTGCATGATGCCTCCGGTCGCCGATCCCCCACCGCCTGAACGGCCGGTTGACGCCGGGGTGGACGCGCCGGATGACGTGCCCGCCGATACGTCGGAAGAGGCGGGGGTCGGAGACGCGACGACCGGCGAAGCTTCGGAAGGCGAAGACGGCGGGAACCAGGAGGGGTGATCGGAGCGCGCGGGATCGGCGTTCAGGCGCCGAAGCGGCCTGCGGTGGCCGGTCGCAAGGTGCTGACCGGACAGGATGTCCTTTGCGCGGAGCGGCTCGACCTTTGCCGAGGGCGGCGCGTGGGCGTGCTCTGCCATCCGGCCAGCGTGTCGGGTGATCTGACTCATGTCGTTGACCGGCTGATCGCCTGCGGGGTGCGCCCGGCGCGGCTGTTCGGTCCCGAGCACGGCGTGCGTGGCGAAGCCCAGGACATGGTAGGCGTGGGCGAAGAGCGCGACGGCAGAACCGGGATCCCAGTGACCAGCCTGTACGGCGATACGCTGGACTCGTTGACCCCGTCGTCGGCGGCGCTGCGCGAGCTCGACGTCCTTTTGATTGACCTGCAGGATATCGGCAGCCGCTATTACACGTACGCGTGGACCATGGCTCTGGCCATGCAGGCCGCGGCTGAGGCGCGCGTGGCCGTGGCGGTGCTGGACCGCCCGAATCCGCTGGGCGGCACGCACCTCGAAGGCGGGGCCGTCCAGATGGGTTGCGAGTCCTTCGTGGGGCTGGCGTCGGTGGCGGTGCGCCACGGCATGACGATGGGTGAGCTGGCGCGCATGGTGAAGGCCGGGCTCCCGTGGGGCGGCGTCCGGTTCGCCGCGGGCATCGACTGCGACTTGACGATCGTCCCCATGCGTGGCTGGCGGAGGCGCGACGCGTTCGAGGCGACCGGCCTTCCTTGGGTGTTGCCGTCGCCCAACATGCCCACCGTGGACACCGCATGGGTCTATCCGGGCTCGTGCCTCATCGAGGGCACGAACCTGTCTGAGGGCCGGGGCACCACGCGGCCGTTCGAGATCATCGGCGCGCCGTTCATCGACGGCCACCGCCTGGCGGATGCGTTAGCGACCAGCGACCTTCCGGGCGTTCGTTTTCGGCCGCTTTCGTTCCGTCCCACGTTTCACAAGTTCGCCGGGCAGTCCTGCGGCGGCGTGCAGCTTCACGTGACCGACCGCGCCGCGTTTCGTCCTTACCGGACCGGGGTTGCCCTGCTGGCGGCGGCGCGGGCGGTTTCGGGGGGCGCCTTCGCGTGGCGTGCCGAACCCTACGAGTTTGTGTCGGACCGGCCGGCCATCGACCTGCTGACCGGAGGCGACGCGGTCCGCCTGGGTATCGAGCGGGGCCTTCCGCTGGATGAGATCGCCGCGACGTGGCGGGCGGCGGAGCGCGCTTTCGTCGAGCATCGAAAGCCCCACCTTCTCTACGAGGAGTAACGGCGTGTTGGAGGTGGCGCTGTTCGGGGGGAGCTTCAATCCTCCGCACGTCGCGCACCAGATGGTCGCTCTGTATGTGCTGGAGACGAAGCGCGTGGATCAGCTCTGGTTCGTACCCTGTTTCAAGCATCCCTTCGACAAGACGCTGGCGTCCTTCGAAGATCGGCACCGGATGTGCGAGCTGGCCGCCGAGGCGCTGGGGCCGCGGGCGCACGTCAGCCAGGTCGAGAGGGAGCTGGGCGGTGAGAGCTTGACCTTGCGCACGGTTCGGCGCCTGCAAGCCGAACGGCCGGAGGCGTCGTTTTCCCTGGTCATCGGGTCGGATCTGTCATCGGAGAGTCGCCGCTGGTTTGGCGCCGACGAGCTGAGGCAGGTGGTTCCTTTCATCACCGTCGCGCGCGCCCGGGCAGGCGAGGGCGCAGCGGCGACGGAGGCCGACGAGGGCGCGGGGGGGTTGGTGATGCCGCCCGTGAGCTCAACGGAGATCCGCGACGCGCTGGCGGCCGGACGATCCGTCGCGGGGCTCGTGCCGGCGCGCGCTCTCGACTACATATACGCGCGGGGGCTTTATGGCGCCCAGAGGCCGGCATGACCACGACCATCGACATGACTGAGGATGAGGCGAACGCTCAGGCGGCCAGCGAGGGACCGGCCGCGCCGACCCCGGTGGTGTTCATCATCGGCGCGGGGGTCGTGGGGACCGCCCTGGCGGCGCGCCTGTCGCGGGCCGGCGTGCCGGTGGCGGGAGTCCATGGACGCCGGAGCGAGCTGTCCGACGCCGCGGGCGGCCTGTCGGGAGTCTTGGCCAGCACCGGCGAGATCCCCGAGATCCTTTCCGAATCCGAGGTGGTCATCATCTCGGTGCGGGACGAGCGCATCCCCGAAGTGGCGGAGCGCCTGGCCAAGGAAAAGCGCCTGCGGGCGGACCAGGTCGTCTTGCACACATCGGGAGCGCATCCCGCCGCCGAGGTGCTGGCGCCGGCCGCCGGGAAAGTCAAAGGCAGAGGCACGCTGCATCCGTTGATGTCCTTTGCCGATCCGCGTCTGGCGGCGGAGGGCCTGAAGGGCGTGGCGTTCGGGATCGAGGGCGAGCCGGCGGCGCGCGCGGTCGCGCTCCGTCTGGTGCGCGCCGTCGGGGGGCGGCCGTTGCTGCTGGAATCTAAGAACATGGCCCTCTACCACGCCGGCGCCGTGGTGGCGTCGAACTACGTGGTGGCGCTGGCGGACATCGCCCGCACGCTGTTGACGGCGGCGGGCGTGCCGCAGGACCAAGCCTTGCCGTCGCTGGTGCCTCTCCTGGGGAGCGCGGTGCGGAACCTCGCGGACGTGGGACTGCCGGACGCCATCACGGGCCCCATCGTGCGCGGCGATGTCCAGTCGGTGGAGCGGCACCTGGCAACGCTCGCCTCTCGACTGCCGGCGACGCTGGATATTTACCGGCGGCTGGGGCAGGAGGTGCTTCGCATCGCCCGCCAGAAGACCAGTCTGGACGCGGCGAGCGCCGAACGATTGGAGGCCTTGTTCGGCGTGAACACCATCGCGACGGCGCGGCCGTCGCCGTCGTCGTCGTCGGCATCGCCGACACGCAAGAAACGCTGACGTGTTGTAAAGTCCGCCTCAAGCAGCAAAGAGCGAGGCCCCCATGCCCATGAATGCGCGCCTCTCTTGGTCCCTCTCTGTATTTCTGACGCTCGCCGCCAGCGGGTTTCTGCCGGGGTGCGCACCCGGCGGCCGTGACGGCACGGGCGGCGGCGACGGGTCGGCCGGGAGCGGAGGCACAGGTGGGAGAGGCGGCAGCGCCGGCGGCCATGACCGTGACGGCGGCACGGGTACGGGAGGGGGCAGCGGTGCGGGCGGCGGCGGTGGAGGGGCCGGTAGCGGCTCAGGCGGCAGCGGCCACGGTGGGACAGGCGGCGGTTCAAGTAGCACCGGCGGTGCCGGAGGCGGCGGTGCGAGCGGCAGCGGCGGGTCGCGCCCTGACGGGGGCGCCGCCGCCGATGTGCGAAGTTGCGGCGAGGAGACCACCCAGGTCCCGCACGCGCCCAAGACGCCCGACGTCCTCATCGCGTTCGATCGTTCTGCCTCGATGGGCGGGAAATTCGGTTCCGGCACGCGGCTCTCCGTCGAAAGCCAGCTGCTGGGCGCGCTGCTCGACGAGTTCCAGGGCCGGGTGCGATTCGGCTACATCGAGTTCCCCATCGACTCCGATCGGCCCGGAATCTGCCCGCAGGGGATCATAGATTGCCACTCGGATTGCGTGGCAGTGGAGCCCGCGCTCGACAAGGCCGCGGCCATCAAGGCGATCATCGCGCGCGCCGGCGAGACCACGGGAGGTACCGGCACACCGACGCGCGATGTCCTCAAGCGGTCGCGCGAGTTCTACGCCGGATTCATGGACGGCATCAGGGAACGCTACGTGCTGCTCTCGACCGACGGGGAGCCCACGTGCGGCGACACCTGCCCGCAGGTGGTGGCGGAGGTCACGGCCCTGGCCGGCGCCGGCGTGAAGACCGTGGTGCTCGGGGTCTCGGAAGATGTGGCGAACAGCGCGTGTCTGGAGATGTTCGCCATGACCGGAGGCGCGCCGCGTCCGGGCGCGCCCCCGTCGTACTACCCCGCGAGCGACCCCGACCGCTTGCGGCAGTACCTGCGCGACATCATCGGCGGCATCGCCAAGCCCACGTGCTTCGTCGACCTCACGTCAACCCCCGTCGATCCCAAGCGCGTTGCGGTCTTCTTCGATGGCGTGCAGATCCCATGGGATCCGATGCACCGGGACGGATGGGACTATGCGCCCGGCTCCACCACCCGCATCGTTTTCTACGGGTCGTACTGCCGTAACCTGGAAGGATTCACGGTCATGGCCATCGACGTCCGGTTCGGCTGCCCGCCCTGCGGAGGCACGGTCGGCTGCTAGTGGGAGCGCGGCGGTGTGACCGGCCGCCCTGTCCACGACTACACCGGGCGGCGTGGACACGCCGCCGGAGCTGATCTGTAGCGACCTGCCTACGGGGCAGGGGCGCCGTCAGTTGACCGGGGCGAGGAGGAATAGCGTGGCGCGGCCGGGCTCTACGGGCATGGGGTGTTGTACGAAGATCTTGGGGCGGCCGGGGCCTCGGCCTTGATCCTGGACGACGGCTCGCACTTCTACGCCGTCGGCTGCCGTGATCGCCAGGAGGCCCAGCCAGCGCGTCTCCGCTCCGAAGGCGCTGGGGACGCCTGCGGTGGCGAAGGTCCGCGACGTGGCGTTCCAGCCGACGAACGTGATGGCACCCAGGTTGATGCTCACGGCCACGTCGGCGACCAACGGCGCGCCGGAGGGGAAGGCGTCATCGAAGATCGCGAAGAGCTGGAAGCCTTGCTCTTGCAAGGCATCGACGGTCATGGAGAGGCCGTTGGCGATGGCATGCACCAGCGGGCCGCGCGGCAGGATGCCGATGGGATATCCGGTCACGTCGGACTCGGCGAACTGTACGCCGATGCCATCCTCGGTTCGCAAGTAACCGCTGGTGCGCGTGGCCACCGGGTGCAACTCGATCCGCGCCGGCGCGTCCGGCACCAGGTAACGGCCGTCCGCGCCGGTGGTCAGCGACCGTCGCTGCGAGTCCTCCGCCAGGAACACCACCACGCCGGGCAGCGCGGCCGCGGCGTAGGCCGCGCGCACGTCGGTGTGCAGCGCCACCGCCGTCATGTACGCCTCGAAGTCGAATACGGTGCCGGAGATGTCGATGGTGTACGGCCCGCCGCACGCGGCCCCCGAAACCCACACGGCCGCGACACCCACCCAGGCCGCCGCGGCCCCTCGCTTCACGGCTCGCACGTCCCCGCGGGCGCGTGGCCGAACAACGGCCGGCAACGGGCGCCGCCCGGGCAGGGGGTGGACGACCGCGTATCGCACAAGCGCGCGCACAGCGTCTCGAGGCAGGTGAACGCGCGCTCGCACTCGCCGTTGGTGCCGCACGGGCCGCCTTCCGCCGTCCCGCCCGGCTCCCGGCATTCGGTGACACCGGGCATGTTCTCGTGCGGGTAACAGCCCCGAAAGAAACGGCAGTCCTGCTTCAGCAGGCTGCACGCGGGGCTCGGAGCGTCGACGGCGCCGGCGTCTCCGCCGCCGCGTGAATCCGCCGTGGCTTCGGCGTCCCCGTCGGCGTCTCGACCTTCCGCCTGATTCGCATCGCCTTCGCCGCCCCCGGCGATGTCGACCGGCGAATCGGGTGCGCCGGGCGGCCCGTCCGGGCGCCCATCTACGATCATGCGATCGGGCGCGCCCTCCGAACTGCCATCCAGCGGCGTCCGGCCCATAACCGGTCCGTCCCAGTCACCGCACCCCCAGAGCCCGACAAAAATCACCGCGCCGGCGGCGCAATGGCGCATCGGCCCTCCTTGCACGTGGCCGTCCCGCCGCACGATGGATCGCTCGACATCACCGTGGGGCAGACGGTGTCCGCGCAGCGCTTCTTCCGGTCGCGTTCGTCGGCCGACTTCTTCGCCGAGGGGATCGCTCGCAGCTTGCCGCCGGCGCTGCAATCACAGCAGCCGTCCGGGACCAAGACGCAGTCCGCGTCCACCTTGCACACCGCGGCCGCCGCCGCGCCGTCAGCCGGCGGCTTGCGTTTCTCGGCGTTCGACAGTCCGGGCGTGGCGACGCTCACCAGCAGCGCGCTCAGAATCGCCGCGGCGACGCGCATCATGGATGCAAGTATACTCGCCCGCCCATGTCACACATCAGTCCGCGTGTCGTCCATGCCGTCGCCATCGCCGTCTTCGCGGTGGGCGCCGCCTCGGGATGCTCCCACCTCAAGCTGGGTCTCGTGGACGCCTCCGTCCGCAAGCCGTCCAACGTGGCCGTCTATTTCACGGTCGAAACCAATCAGGGGGCGCCGGTCCCGAACCTGCTACCGCCGAACTTTCGCATCTACGAAGACGGGCGGCCCGTGTCCCTGCTCGAGAGCCGGCTGACCATCCTGCAGCCTGAGGTGGCGGCCATTCACTACACGCTCCTGCTCATCGACATGAGCGGCAGCGTGGTGGGCTCGGGCGACGTTCCCACCCTGGTGACGGCCGCCTCGTCGTTCGCGGACCGGGTGGGCCCGTATCAGAAGGTCGCCGTCTACTTGTTTGATGGCCGCCCGCATATCGATCAGGTCGTCCCCTTCGGGGGCAACGTTCGGGGCGGCATCTCGTCGCTGCTCAACTACCGTTCCAAGGATCCATCGACCAACCTGAACGGCGCCGTGATCGAAGGCGTGCGCGCCCTTCAGAAACAGATGGATGCTTCTCCGGTTCCCCTGCGCTTCGGTACCCTGGTGGTCTTCACCGACGGCACCGATCGCGCCGCCCGCGCCAAGCCCGAGGACGCGCAGACGGCGCTGGACGAGGCGGGGTTCGATTCCTACGTGATCGCCGTCGGCGCGGAGACCGACGAGAAGGAGCTGAAGGCGATCGGCCGGTCAGGGGCCTTTACGTCCCGAAATCCCACCGACATCGCCGCCGGATTCGACAACATCGCGCGCGCCATAGAGGGCTATTCGAAGCGCTATTACCTGCTGACCTACTGCACCCCGGCGCGCGCCGGCGAGCACGACCTGGAGATTGAGGCGGTTTCGGGCGACATGACCGGGCGTCTGAGTCATCACTTCAAGGCCGACGGCTTCGGCCCCAACTGCGACCCGTACCAGAAGCCCGCCTTCGACGTCCGCCGCCCCCGCCAGCAAGCCCCCGGCGCCGCGCAAGCCTCGCGCTGAGACCCGCGGCGTACGCGCGAGCGCTGCGGCTGCAGGCCGCTCTCGCCGGGCTCAGGAAGCCAGGAGCGCGGCCGCCCAGGCGCCGGCGATCAGCGCGGCGGTGGCGCCGCCGAGGGCCCGCTGGACGGTGGCGCCGGGAAGTCGCGCGATCTGCCCGGCCGCGACCCCGGCGGCGATGCCCGCCACCAGGCCGGCGAGGTGAGCCACGACGTCGGAGCGCTCTCCCACGCCCAGCATGGCGAAGATGGCCAGGCTGGCGCCGACGGCCACCCACGCTTTACGGCGTCCGCCCGGGATGCGCCAGCGCCGGACGAGCTGAAGGCCGGCGAGGATCCCGAGCGCGCCGAAGGTGGCGGTGGAGGCCCCCACCGAAACGTGCCGAGAGGCGTAGAAGACCGCCGTGGCGACGTTGCCGGCCGCGCCCGCGAGCAAGACCAGAAGAATGCCCAGGCCGAATCCCAACCAGCGGCAGACGGCGGTGACGAAGATGAGGCATGCGACGGCGTTGCCAACGACGTGGGCGACGTCCGCGTGCAGCGTCAGCGCCGTGATCGCGCGCCACGGCTCGCCGCCCACGAGAGCGGCCGCGTCGGCGCTGCCGGCGGCGAACCAGGGCACGGGATTCGCGCCGCCGCGCGGGCCGGTGATCAGGAAGAATGCGACTAGCAACGCGCCGACGAGCGTGCCGCTGTGGCCCCATCCCACTTCGGGAGGCGGGCGTTCCGGAGCGCCGGCTCGTTCGCGTTGCTCGGCGTCGTAGGCGGCCAGGGCCGCGGTCGCCGCCGGCTCGTCCGCCGTCGTCACCAGGGTCTGCCAGCCCTCGGCCGTCGCCTCCAGCCGATAAGGGATGCCGCCCGCGTCCAGAACCAGCGCCCAATCGGCGGCCTCGCGCTCGGTCGTCGCGATCCGCACCGCCTTATCCGGCGCCGCCGGCGGCCCCGCGCCCTCATCCGCCGTCGTGTCGACCATGGGTTGATTATGGCATTTCGGGAAGCCCCAACCGCAACCCGCCACCGCAACGCCGATCGCCGGGTTATAGATCGCCGATCCTGTGAAAAATCGACTGTGGTCGTTCGTTCGACGTCATCCTCGCCGCGTCGTTGGCGGCGCGACGGTGCTCGCCCTGGCGGCGCTTTATCCGTCGGTCGCGGGGAGCGTGGCGGCGCGGGTCTTCGCGTCGCGGGTCGCCGGTCGCACCGGGACCCCGGCGACCGTCGCCAGCGGGCGGGCCGGGCTGACGCAGATCGAGCTGCGCCAATTCGTGCTGGGCGCGCCACCGTCCCAGGGGCGGGCGCCTCTGGTCACGGCACGAGTCATTCGCGTCCCGTACCGCGCCGTCCTGGGTGGCGGGTCTCCGGTCGAGGTGGAGGGCTTGAAAATAGACGCCCGGCGCGGCGGTCCCGACGACAACGTGGCGGCCGCGCTCGAGGCGCTGGTTCATCGCCAGGGAACCAAGCCCGCGGCGGCGGGCCGGCGCGAGGACGCCGCCACCGACATCCGCGTTCCGTCCGTGGCGTTCCAGGGCGCCACCGTCGCGCTGCACGACACTGTCACCGGCCTGACGGTGAACGTGGCGGCGCTGGATGGATCGATCGAGCCCGGCAACCGCGTTCTGTTGACCGCCCGAGACGTGTCGGGCGTCCTGCACGTCGGAGGCGGCGTCGGGGCCGCCAAGCTCGGAGCCGCCGAGCTTCAGGTCGAGGCCGCCCTCGCCGGCATGCGCCCGCGGACGGCGCCCACGGCGCGGGTGCGCGGAGGTTACGCGACGCCGCTGCCGACGCTGGAGCTGACCGGCATCGAAGGGACCGTGCTGCCCCAGCCGGCGGAGGCGGCGGCCGGGGCGGGAGCGGCGCGCGACGAGCGCATGCTCATCGACCTTCGTGGTAGCTACGGCGGTGCGCGGGAAGCCTTGTGGACCGCATCCGGGTGGTTGGCTCCGCGATCCCGCGAAGGAACCCTGTCGCTTCGCGCCGAGCGCTTTTCACTGGACAAGATCGCAGAGGTCTTGCCCCGCACCGTGCTGACGCCGGCACGCACCACCGTGGATGCGCGCTTCGATCTCAAGCTGGCCGGCACGCTCGTCACCTTCGGCGGCGAGCTGGGCGTGGCGGGCCTGGGCATCGCGCATCCCGGCCTGGCGTCGGCGCCCATCGAGTCGCTGGCTCTGGGGCTGACGGTGCGTGGCACGGCGGATACCGCTGAACGCCGCGTGAATCTGACGCTGGTGGAAGGCCGAGTGCGCGATCTCGTGGGCCGTCTGTCGGGGGCGGTGGAGATGGCGCCCGGAACCTTCACCTACGCCGACGGATCGAAGCTGGCGGCGCTGCCCAAGATCGATCTGCGCCTCGAGGTTCCGCGAATCCCGTGCGCCAAGCTGCTGGCCAGCATCCCCTCGGCGCTGGCGCCACACCTTGAGGGGTTCGATCTTTACGGCGTCTTCCAGGCGGACATCAGCGCCAAGGTCGACTACACGAATCTCGACGCCACCGAGCTGCGCGGCGTGGTCGGGATCGACGGCTGCCGCGTGCGGGCTGCCCCGCACGCCGTCGTGGCGCTCACGCGCATGGACACCATCCAGCACCAGGTGGAGGTCCCCAAGCTTCCGGGAAGCGGGACCGCGGCCGGAGAAACCGAGCTGATGACGTTCGCCATCGGGCCCGAGAATCCCGACTACGTGACGTTCGACGAGATCTCGCCCTTTTTGGTCAGCTCGATCATGACCACGGAAGACTCCGGCTTTTTCAAGCATCGCGGGTGGGTCACGTCGGAGTTCAAGACCGCCCTGCGGCGCAATCTTTCGAAAGGCGGATTCCGGTTGGGCGCTTCGTCGATCACCATGCAGATGGTCAAGAACGTGCTCCTCAGCCACGAAAAGACGCTGTCGCGCAAGCTGCAGGAGCTGTTTCTGGTCTGGTATCTGGAACAAGAGCTGCCGAAGGAGCGAATCCTCGAGCTTTACTTCAATGCCATCGAGTTCGGCCCGCGCATCTACGGGATCGGCGCCGCGACCCGCCACTATTTTGGCAAGCGGCCGTCCGAGCTGACGCCGCTGGAGGCGGCGTTCTTCTCGTCCATCCTCCCGAGCCCCAAGCGCCGCTATATCCAGTACTGCCACGGGTCGCTCTACCCTCCGTGGGAGAAGTACGTGCGACGTATCCTGGCCCGCGTCCACGAGCGCGGCCGGATCACCGACGCCGAGATGGAAAGCGTCGCCTCCCAGACGTTGGTCTTCGACCGCACGGAGGCGATGCCCGAGAAGCAGTGTCTGGAATGGGTCCGCCGCATCACGAATCGGCCGCCGGAGCCCGACCTGGTGGCTGAAGCCGACGAGTGATGGCCGGCGCGATCAGGTAAATTCGACGCGATGAGCGCCCACGGCCGGGAGGTCTTCATCGTCGCTGCCGTCAGAACACCCATCGGGCGCTATGGGGGCGCTCTCGCCGGCGTCCGTCCGGACGATCTGGCGGCCCTCGTCATCCGGGAGGTCGTGCGCCGCGCCGGCGTCGAGCCCGCGGCCGTGGACGACGTCGTCATGGGCTGCGCCAACCAGGCGGGCGAGGACAACCGCAACGTCGCTCGCATGAGCGCGCTCCTGGCGGGGCTTCCCGTGACCGTGCCGGGAGGGACCGTGAACCGTCTGTGCGGCTCGGGGCTGATGGCGGTCAACGACGCGGCGCGGGCGGTCGTGAACGGCGACGCGGACGTCGTGGTGGCCGGCGGAGTCGAATCCATGTCGCGGGCGCCGCTGGTCATGGCCAAACCGCGCGAGGGCTTCCCGCGCGGAGACGTGACGATGCACGACAGCACGCTGGGCTGGCGGTTCGTCAACCCGCGGATGCAGGAGCTTTTCGGGACTCACGCGCTGGGCGAGACAGCGGAGCTCGTGGCGGAGCGCCACGGCGTCACGCGCCAAGCTCAGGACGAGCTGGCGCTGCGCAGCCAGCAGCGCTGGGCGGCAGCGCACGCGGCCGGCCGTTTTCGCGACGAGCTGTGCGCCGTCGACGTCCCGGCGGCCAAAGGTTCATCCCCGCCGCGCCCCGTGGAGATCGACGAGCATCCGCGGCCGGAGACCACCGCGCTGGATCTGGGGCGATTGCGTCCCGCCTTTCGCAAGGAAGGCGGGACCGTGACCGCGGGGAACTCGTCCGGGATCAATGACGGCGCGGCGGCGCTGCTGCTGACCTCGCGGGACGGCCTGGCCCGCGTGACCGCCGGACCGGGACGGCCGCTGGCCCGCTTCGTGGCCTCCGCGGTGGCGGGTGTGGAGCCTCGCCTGATGGGCCTGGGCCCCATCCCGGCCACGCGAAAAGCGCTGGAGCGCGCCGGGTGGACCGCGCGCGACCTCGACCTCGTCGAGCTGAACGAAGCGTTCGCGGCGCAGGCACTGCCCTGCATGACCGAGCTCGACCTGGACCCCGAGATCGTGAACGTCAACGGCGGGGCCATCGCGCTCGGCCACCCGCTCGGCTGCTCGGGAGCGCGCATCCTGACGACGCTGGTGCACGAGCTCGCGCGCCGCGGAACGGCGGGCGCTCGGGCCGTGCGAGGGCTGGCCACCATGTGCATCGGCGTGGGTCAGGGCATCGCCACGCTGGTCGAGCGCGCATGAGCGGACCTAACGAGGACCACGCCGGCCATGAGGACGCCGACGCGGTGCTGGGCATGGCCGCGCACGAGATCAAGAACGCGCTGGCGCCTCTATTGATGGCGCTGCAAATCCTCGAGCAGAAGCAGGCCGCGGCAGGCGCTGTTTCCGACGAGATCGTTCAGGCGCAGCGTCAAGCGCGGCGGATCGCCCGGATCGCGACGGATCTCCTCGACGTGACCCGGTTCGGCACGGGCCAGATAGCCCTGCGCCGGGAGCCGGTGGATGTCGTGGCGCTGGTAGCGGAGGTGGTGGAGACGTTCCGGCTGGGCGCTGCCCGCACCGTGGCCCTGTCATCGGACCAGGGCGGCCCTCTGGTCGTCGCCGGGGATGACGGGCACCTGACCGAAGTGGTCATGAACCTGCTCGACAACGCCGCGAAATATTCACCGCCCGCTTCGTCCATCGACGTCCACGTGAAGGCGCGCGGTTCGGTCGTGAGCGTGACGGTGACGGATCGGGGCTTCGGCATCGCCCCAGCCGACCAGCGGCGCTTGTTCCAGCGTTACTTTCGCGCCGCCGCGACGGCCGAAAAGGCACGCGGCCTGGGCCTCGGTCTTTTCCTGTGCCGCGCCATCGTGGAAGGGCACGGCGGCGCGCTCGGCGTCGAAAGCGTCCCCGGCGCCGGATCCACCTTCTGGCTGGATCTGCCGCTCGTCCCCGACCCGCGGTAGCGAGCCCTCCCCTTTACTACGCGGCGTCGGGCGTGATCTGGATATCGGCCATCAAGCCGAAGTGATCCGACGGGTACACGCCTTCGGTATCCGGCGCATCCAGGACGACCGCGCAGCCGGCGACCTTGCCGCGTCCGTCGCGGCGCTGCGGGCTCACGAAGATGTAGTCGATACGCCGATCCGGGTTCAGCCAGCGCAGCGGGGCGGTAAACGGGTTGGACTTGGCCCACGTGATGCCGCCCGCCGCCGCTCCGGTGTCCAGGTGGGTGAGCGCCCAGGCATCCTGGTAGAACACGCGGCGACCGCCCAGCGTGGTCAGGCCGCGCAGCCAGCGGATCTCGTCGGAGTCCGGAGTGGCGTTGAAGTCCCCCAGCAGGATTTGCGGCAGCTCACCGGAGCGCGCCGCCACGACGGGCTCCAGGGCGAGCACCTGGTCTTCGCGCTCTTTGCCGTGGTGCAGGCGGTAGTTGAGATGCGTGGTGTGCGCCCAGATCTCGCCGGCGCCTGCGCGCAGGCGCGCCGACAGCATGATGCGGCGCTCGGTGGCCGTGCCGTGCGGCAGCTCCGTCACCTCGTACTGGGCCATCGCGTGACGGGAAATGATGCCGAGCCCTTCATGGCCGCCGCCCCATTCCACCGCCGACGCGAACACGTGGGTCATGCCGATGGCGGCCGCGATTTTCTCCGCCTGGTTGGGCAACGTGCCGGGGATATCGCGCACCTCCTGCAGCGCGACCAGGTCAGGAGCCAGCGCGCGCAGTCCCTCGATGACCAGCGGCATCCGGCGCTCCACCGGACCGTTGCCGCCCCACAGGTTCAATGTCACACAGCGGAGCAGGCTGGGCAGTGGGGCGGGGGCCATCGGCGGCGGCGCTCTCTCAGGCGCCGCGGTACGTGCAGCGCGAGTCGTGGGTTTCCCACACCGTGACGGCGGAGAGCTGCGGAATGGTAGACCGCAGCTCCTGCCACAGGTAACGGCACAGGTTCTCGCAGGTCGAATTCTCGAGGCCGGGCACGTCGTTTAGCGTCCGGTGGTCCAGCCGCGCGTGCAACACCGCCCACGCGTCGTCCAGCGCCGCGTAGTCGATGAGCCAGCCGCTCGACACGTCGACCGGACCGCTGGCGAACAGCTCGACCTTGTAGCTGTGGCCGTGCAGGCGCGCGCACTTGTGGCCCTCCGCCACGCGCGGCAGCCGGTGCGCCGCCTCGAATCGATACTCCTTCGCCAGCTCGACGATCACGGGTGCGAAAAGGTTAACAGACCCACGCCGGTGGGACTACGTTACGGGGGCCGTGTCGTTGCTCGCCGAGTTCCGTGCCCTGGATCGCCGCATCTGGATCCTGGCGGCGGCGCGGCTGGTGGTCACGGCCGGGTTCTCGGCGGTCATGCCGTTCCTGGCCATCCATCTCGCCATCGAGCGCGGCGTCGCCGCGATCAAGATCGGCCTGATCTGGACCATTGCCGGCAGCTGCGGCGCCGCCATGCAGTGGGTGGCGGGAGAGCTCGCGGATCGGTTTGGGCGGCGTCCCCTGTTGCTCGGGGCGCTGATGCTGCGGGCGGTGAACCTGGTGCTGCTCGGCCGGGCGATCGGCGCCGGGGATTCCCTGACCAGCATCGGGGCGCTGTGCGTGGTCAACGCCGTGCTGCGCGCGTTCTTCGACCCGGTGGCTACAGCGGCGGTCGCAGATCTGTCGTCGGCGGACGAGAGAGTGTCGGCGTTTGCTCTCCAGCGCGTGGGCATCAACATCGGTTGGGCGGCCGGGCCCACCGCCGCCGCGCTGGCCGCGGGCGTTCCCTACAGCTTGCTTTTCTACTGGAGCGCCCCGCTCACGCTCGTCGCCGCCGCGGCGGTGGCTACCATCCCGGAGACGCTCAAGCCGGGCACCGCGCCGCCGCGCGGGCCGCAGGACTGGTTGGCGTTCCGCGGTGATCGCGCGTTCGTTCGGTTCCTGTGGTCGACGCTCGCCCTGTACTTGATGCAGACGCAGCTCTATCACACGCTGTCCATCTACGCGGCTCGCCATCTCCACCTGTCGCGCGCCGAGGTGGGCACGCTCTACACGTTGAACGGCGCGCTGGTAGCGCTGCTGCAATTACCCGCCGTGGTCTACATAAGGCGGCTCGGCACCCACGGGGCGTTGTTTGTCGGCTCCATCGGCTACGCCGTCAGCTACGCGGCCTGCGGCTTGGCCATCGGGCACGGCACCCTGCTGGTGTGCGTCGTCGCCATCACGTTGTCCGAGATCATCTCGTCCCCGGCGCAGCAGACGGCGTCGGCCGCCATGGCGCCGGCCGGCCGCGTCGGGGCCTATGCCGGCTTGACCGGCCTTGCGCAGGTGATCGGCCAATCCGCCGGCCCGCTCATCGGGACGACGGTGCTGGACGCGACGCCGGATCGCCTGTCGTGGTTCCTTCTCGCGCTGTTCGGGGTGGCGGCCGCCGTCGGATATCGACGCGGCGGCGCGCGCGTTGATGTATCATCCGCGCCCGCCAGATGAGTCGCACCGAGCGCGAGACCGCCGCCGATCCCCGCGAGCGTGCGCAGATCTTGGAGCTTTACCGTCAGATGCTGGCCATCCGCCGCATGGAGGAGGCCTCGGCGAAGGCCTACGCCCAGCAGAAGATCGGCGGCTTCCTCCATCTTTACATCGGCCAGGAGGCGGTGGCGGTGGGCGCCATCGCCACGCTCAAGCCGGACGACTACGTGATCGCCACCTACCGCGAGCACGCGCACGCCTACGCCAAAGGGGTGTCGGCGCGCGCCATCATGGCCGAGCTCTTCGGCAAGGAGACCGGAACGTCCAAGGGGCTCGGTGGATCGATGCACTTGTTCGACGCCGACAAGAGCTTCCTGGGCGGCTACGGCATCGTGGGTGGGCACATCCCGCTGGCGTGCGGGGTGGCGTACGCGTCCAAGTACCGCGGCGACGGTCGCGTCACCCTGTGCTTCTTCGGCGACGGCTCCGCCAGCCAGGGGGCGTTCCACGAGGGCGTCTCGCTGGCAGCGCTGTGGAAGCTGCCGGTGGTCTTCATCTGCGAGAACAACCTTTATTCCATGGGCACGCCGCTCTACCGATCGCTGTCGGTGGCGGACGTTTCGCAGAAAGCGCTGGGCTACGGCATCGCCCGCGATCGCCTGGACGGAGAAGACGTGCTGCGCGTACGCGATCGCGTGGGCGAGGCGGTCCGCCGCGCCCGCCACGAGTCCGCCCCTACTCTCATCGAGATCCGGACTTATCGTTTCCGTGGTCATTCCATGTCCGACCCGGGCCTCTACCGCACCAAGGACGAGATTGAGGAGTGGAGGAAACGCGATCCCCTGACGACCGCCCGCGCACGCCTGGACCAGTTGCGCGTACCCGACAAAGAGATCGACGCCATCGACGCCCAGGTAAAGACAGAGATCGAAGACGCGGTGCGATTCGCCGACGAGAGCCCGGAGCTGCCGTTCGAGCGGCTGGGCGAGTTCACGTACAAGGATTAGGGTTCGCCATGGCGAAAGTGAGCTTCCGCGAAGCCTTGAACCAGGCCATGGCCGAGGAGATGGAGCGCGACGACCGCGTCTTCCTGATGGGCGAGGAGGTCGGGCACTACCAGGGCGCCTACAAAGTCTCGCAGGGGCTGCTGGCGCGTTTCGGCGAGAAGCGCGTGGTCGACACGCCCATCGTGGAGGGCGGGTTCGTGGGCGTGGGCATCGGCGCGGCCATGGTGGGGCTGCGCCCGATCATCGAGCTGATGACGTGGAACTTCTCGCTGGTGGCGGCGGACCAGATCATCAATAACGCGGCGAAGATCCGGCAAATGTCGGGCGGGCAGTTCACGCTGCCGGTGGTCTTCCGCGGGCCGGGCGGCTCGGCGCACCAGCTTGCATCCCAGCACAGCCAGTCCACCGAAGCCTTCTGGACCCACGTTCCGGGTCTGAAGGTAGTCATGCCGTCGACGCCGAAGGACGCCAAGGGTCTGCTGAAGAGCGCGGTGCGCGACGAGAACCCCATCGTGTTCATCGAGGGCGAGGTGCTGTACGGAGACCAGGGCGAGATTCCGGACGGCGAGTACACCATCCCGCTGGGCGTAGGCGACGTAAAGCGCGTAGGCCGCGACGTCACCATCATCGGCTGGTCGAAGATGGCTAAAGTGGCGCTGGAGGCGGCGGCACGGCTGGAGGCTGACGGCATCGACGCGGAGGTCGTGGACCCGCGTACGCTTCGACCGCTGGACGAGGAGCTCATCGTCGGATCGGTGAGGAAGACCGGCCGCTGCGTGATTTTGGAGGAGGGCTGGCCGTACAACGGCGTCGGGGCCGAGGTCGCCTATCGCGTGGCGCGCGCGTGCTTCGACGACCTGGATGCGCCGGTGGAGCGGGTCACGGGCGCGGATCTGCCCATGCCGTACAACGCCGGCCTCGAGCATCGCTGCATTCCCACGCCAGACACGGCCATAGAAGCGGTCCGCCGCGTTCTGTATCTGGAGTAGACGAGTGGCCCAGATCCTAGACATGCCCCGCCTGTCCGACACCATGAAGGAAGGCGTCCTGCGCAAGTGGCACAAGAAGGAGGGCGACGCGCTGGCGCCGGGCGACGTCATCGCCGAGGTGGAGACCGACAAGGCCACCATGGACTTCGAGTCCTTTGACGAAGGCGTCTTGCTCAAGCGCCTGATCGGCGACGGCGACGCGGTGCCAGTGGGGGCGCCCGTGGCCATCATCGGGGCCGCGGGCGAGGACATCGAGGGGATCCTGGAGCAGGCGAAGGGGCGGGCAGGGGGAGTAGGAAGCAGCGGGGGCGCGAAGGCCGCCGCAACGAAACCCGCTGCTACGAAGCCTGCGGCCGTGCCGGCCACGCCACCGAAGCCGGAGGCGGCACCCACGGCGCCCCCGCAGGCCGCGTCCGCCGCGCCCGCGCCCCCGCCCGCGCGGGTGACGCGGACGCCGGTTGCCGCGTCCGCGCCGGCCCCGGTCGCGGGCAGCGGAAAGACCTTGGCGTCGCCGCTGGCGCGCAGGCTGGCGGCGGACCTGGGCATCGACCTTCGTGGGCTGCGCGGCAGCGGGCCGGGGGGACGGATCGTCGAGCGTGACGTGAAGGCGGCCTCGGGTGGCGGAGATGCGCCGGCCGAGGGAGCCGCGCCGGCCGAGGAGAGCGAGTCGCCCGACGAGTCGGCACCGCGGGCGCGTTCCTCCGCCGCTTCCGCGTCGCCGCCGCCCCCGGCCGCGCTGGTGCCCGACCGCCGTTCCGAGCCTCGGCCGTCCTCCGCCGCGCCGCCGCAGACCGACGACGTCCGCAAGCCTCTGTCGCTGATGCGCAAGACCATCGCGCGCCGCATGCTCGAAGCGAAGACGACCATCCCGCACTTCTATCTGGAGGCGGAGGTAGACATGGACGCCGCCATGGCTTTCCGCGATCAGGTCAGCGAGGTTCACGGCGCGAAGCTGTCGGTCAACGACCTGTGCATCAAAGCGGCGGCGCTCGCGCTGCGCCGCGTGCCGGCCGCCAACGCCAGCTTGGAAGACGACGCCATCGTGCAGCACGCGCGCGTGGACGTCGGCATGGCGGTAGCCATCGACGACGGGCTGCTCACGCCGGTCATCCGCGGCGCCGACGGCAAGACGCTGGGCCAGATCGCCGCCGAGGCGCACGACTTCGCGGCCCGCGCCCGGGACCGCAAGCTGCGGCCGGAGGACATGACCGGGTCCACCTTCACCGTATCGAACCTGGGCATGTTCGGCATTACGGCCTTCTCCGCCATCATCAACCCGCCCGAGGCCGCCATCCTGGCCGTGGGCAACGTTCGCAAGGTACCGATCGTCAAGGACCGTGCGATCACCATCGGGCAGCGCATGTTCCTGACGTTGTCGTGCGATCACCGTGTGGTGGACGGCGCCATCGGCGCGAAGCTGCTGTCCGCCATCGTCGCGATCCTCGAGCGCCCCATGACGCTGGCGTTCTAGCGACAGCACGATGCCCGCGCCTGCCGAGATGCACGACCTGATCGTCATCGGCGCGGGTCCGGGGGGGTATGTGGCGGCCATCCGGGCGGCCCAGCTCGGGATGAAGGTCGCGTGCGTCGAGCGCGAGCGGCCGGGCGGGATCTGCCTCAACTGGGGCTGCATCCCCACCAAGGCGCTGCTCAAGTCGGCGGAGGTGATGCGCACCGTGCGGCACGCCGCCGAGTGGGGCATCGAGGTCTCGGGTACTGTCGGCTTCGACTGGAAGAAGGTCATCGGCCGCAGCCGCACCGTGGCTGAGAAGTTGTCGCGTGGGGTCGAGGGTCTCTTCAAGAAATACGGCGTCGTTCACGTCTCGGGGACCGCGACTCTCACTGGCCGAGGGCGGGTCGAGGTGGCACCGGCGGGGGACAAGGCGGCGCGCCGGCGGCTGGAAGCGCCGCGGATTTTGCTGGCGACGGGCGCGCGGGCGAAGCACCTCCCGGGCATCGAGCCCGATGGCAAGCGCATCGTGACCTATCGGGACGCGATGGTGCTGCCCGATCCGCCCAAGTCGGTCGTCGTCATCGGAGCCGGCGCCATCGGCATCGAGTTCGCCGATTTCTGGAACGCCTTCGGCGCTGAGGTCACGATAGTCGAGGCCCTGCCGCGCATCTTGCCGATCGAGGACGAGGATATCTCGCAGACTCTGGCGCGCATCCTCCGCAAGAAAGGGATGACGATCCACACCGGCGCGAAGGTGTCGGCCGTCGAGGCGAGCGCCCGCGAGGTCGTCACGACAGTGACGACACAGGACGGAAAGACGCTGCCGCTGCGATCCGAGCGCCTGCTCCTGGCCGCCGGCGTGCGGGCCAATGTGGAAGGCTTCGGGCTCGAAGGGATGGGCGTCCTTCTCGAGCGCGGCTTCATCAACGTGGACGACGCCTATCAAACGTCCAGCCCCGGAATTTACGCCGTAGGCGACTGCACCGGCCCGCCGCTCCTGGCGCACGTCGCCATGGCCGAGGCGGTGGTGTGCGTCGAGGCCATAGCCGGCCGCGCGCGTCGCGCAGTCCCCTACGACGCCATCCCGGGCTGCACCTACTGCGATCCGGAGGTGGCGTCCATCGGCAAGACCGAGGCGGAAGCGCGGGGCGCGGGATTGGACGTCAGCGTCGGTCGGTTCCCGTTCACAGCGTCCGGCAAGGCGCTCGCCGCCGGACACAGCGACGGCTTCGTCAAGATCGTCACCGACAAGGCCCGCGGCGAGATCGTCGGCGTGCACGCCATCGGCGCCGGGGTCACCGACCTCATCGCCGAGATGTCGCTGGCCATGACGTCGGAAGCGACCGCGTACGACATCGTCGCCGCCGTCCATCCGCACCCCACGCTGTCGGAGGCCATGCTGGAAGCTGCCGCCGCCGCGCTGGGCGAGGCGGTGCATACGTGAGGGGGACCGACACGCGGTCGCGCAGACTGCGGGTGCTAGGGGGGGGGGAGCCCGGTCGGGAGCGGGCCGTCGCCGAGGGCTCGCCGCCAAGGCATCCGGATTGGATCCGCATGAAGATGCCGGCCGGCCACGTTTTTTTCGATCTGCGCGAGCGGGTGCGCGCGCTCGGGCTGCACACGGTGTGCGAGAGCGCGTCGTGTCCCAACATCGGCGAGTGCTGGAACCGCAAGGCGCTGACCATCATGATCCTGGGCGGCATCTGCACGCGGTCGTGCCAGTTCTGCGACGTTCCGACGGGACGGCCGCAGCCGCCCGATCCCGGAGAGCCCGAGCGTGTGGCGACCATGCTGGGCGAGCTGGGGCTGCGTCACACCGTCATCACATGCGTCGATCGCGACGACCTGCCAGACGGCGGCGCGGCGCACTGGGCGGCCACCATCCGCGCCGTCAAGCGGCGCGCGCCGGACATGGTGCTGGAAGTGCTGACCGGCGACTTCCGCGGCGATCCGGCCGCGGTGGATACCGTCTTGGCCGCCGGCCCCGACGTGTTTGCTCACAACCTGGAGACGGTGCCGCGGCTGTCACGGCAGGTGCGCGTGCAGGCGAGCTATCCGCGCTCGTACGCCATCCTCCGCCACGCCAAGCAGCGCGGGGCCATCACCAAAACCGGCCTGATGCTGGGGCTGGGCGAATCGCTGGACGAAGTACGGCAGGTCCTCGGCGAGCTGCGCGAGATCGGTGTCGACATCCTCACGCTGGGGCAGTACCTGCGGCCGTCGCGCTCGCACCTTGCGGTGGACCGCTACGTCCCTCCCGTCGAATTTGCCGCCCTCGGCGCGGAGGCGCGGGCCCTGGGGTTCCCCCACGTGGAGTCCGGCCCCCTGGTGCGCTCCAGCTACCACGCCGACGGACAGCGCGACATCGTCCGCGAGCTGCGGCGCTCGTCCTGATTTACCGCACGAGATCGTCGCGCCGACGCTGTTGCGACGGCGGCGCACTATCGGGCGTCGGGTTGGCGCTGCGGCTCGGCGTCGCGGAAGGCCTGGAGCGTGCCGGCGCGCTCGGCGATGGCCGCGACGGTGGGAAAGGGGGCGAGATCGACGCCCCACCGGCGCGCGGCAAACACCTGCGGCACCAGGCAGCAGTCGGCGATGGTCGGCGTGTCGCCGTGACAGAACGACGCCGTGGCCGACGCTTGCAGCATGCGTTCCAGAGCGGCGAGGCCGACGTTGATCCAGTGGCGCCGCCACGCGAGACCGTCCGCCTCGCTGTGGCCGAGCGCCGTCCGCAGGTGGCGTTCCACCCGCAGGTTCTGCAAGGGTTGGATCTCGGAAACCACGGCCTGCGCCAGCGCCCGCACCCGCGCGCGCCCGAGGGCATCAGCCGGCAGAAGCGGCGGCGAGCGCACGGTCTCGTCGAGGTACTCGATGATGGCGAGCGACTGCGTGATCACGGCACCTCCGTGCACGAGCGCCGGGACCAGCCCCTGGGGGTTCAGCGCGCGGTAGGCGGCGAATTCTTCGCTGTCCTGCGCAAAGAGCGGCACGGCCACGTATTCGTATGGCACCGCCTTGAGACCGAGTGCGATGCGGACCCGATGAGAAGCCGAGCTGGTGGCGACGCTGTAGAGCCGAAGGCGACCGTCTTTCATGGCGATGATGATACCGTGGCGGTCATGATGCGATTCAAGATCGGTTTCGTCGTTTGTCTGGCCGCGGGGACGGGCGTCGCCGCGTGCGCGACCAAGACCGGGAAGGGCGCCCTCCTGGGGGCGGGCGGCGGCGCGGCGCTGGGGGCGGGCATCGGCGCCCTGGCGGGCGGCGGCAAGGGCGCGGCGCTGGGCGCGGGGCTGGGGGCGGGCATCGGCGCTGGCGCGGGCGCGCTGATCGGCAACTACATGGACAAGCAGGAAGCCGAGCTCAAGAAAGTCAAGGGAGCCAACGTGCAGCGCGAAGGCGACAAGCTGGTGGTGAAGTTCAACTCCGCCATCCTGTTCGACACCGGCAAGACCGCGCTCAAGCCTGCGTCGCGGAAGGACCTCGGGGAATTTGCGAACGTGCTCAGGGAATACAAGGAGACCGACGTCATCATCGAGGGGCACACGGACAACGTCGGCAAGAAGGACCTGAACACGAAGCTCTCCGTCGCCCGCGCCCAATCGGTGATCGGGTTCCTGGAGAAGCAGGGTGTCGCGCGAGATCGGCTGACCGGTCAGGGTCACGGCGATGGGACCCCCATCGCTGACAACGCGACCGAGAAAGGCCGCCAGCAGAACCGCCGTGTCCAGGTCCTCATCAAGGCCAACGAAAAGCTCAAGCAGCAAGACGCTGCCGCTGCCCAGGGCCAGCCGCCGCCGAAGGGGTAGGGCGGGGGCCCTGGCGACTGTCTACAGGCCGAGGAGCCAGCACGCGGCGGTCCGGGTGTCGCTCGTTGCCGCGTGCTGTGACGAGACCAAGCAGACAGTCCGTCACAAGTATCTTGATAATCGCCCCGATGCATGATACTCGGCGGCAGATTTTTTCATCAATTCCGTAATTTCGTAGTCGAGAAAAAGGAGAGACCTATGAGGAGACGGTGGAGCATCGGCGCGTTCCTGGGTGTCATGTCCACCTTCCTGAGCCTCCGCGCGGACGCTCAGGGACTCTACGTCGAGTCGGAGCCAATCTCGACCACGATGAACAAGACGACCTTTCAGGACAAGGCGACGCTCACGTTCACGCCTCCTGCCGCTGGCCACTATCTCCTCGTGGCGACCGCCCTCTTCACCAACAGCAATACGAACGCATCGACCGACGAATATAGTCTCGTCCAGACCACGCTGGATGGAACGGTCTTGCATGCGAGCCGCCAGTTTCACAAATCTAGCGGGA
>Ga0187894_10001330_pt1 | contig 31957 bp, 28 predicted proteins | sample GBC1701081metaG_FD_136650 | JGI IMG/M metagenome (GOLD analysis project Ga0187894, IMG submission 136650) | White microbial mat communities from a lava cave in the Kipuka Kanohina Cave System on the Island of Hawaii, USA - GBC170108-1 metaG ...
CGCGCGTCGTCGGATGGCTGCCGGTGCCGAAGGCGAGACCGGGATCGAGCCGGATGTTGATCGCCGCCGGGTCCGGGGCGTCATGCCAGCTCGGCACGATCCACACGCGATCGGAAATGCGGAGCGGCGCGAACTGCGACTGGGTGCGCCGCACCCAGTCCTCGTCCGCGACCGGATCGAGCTGGAAGGCCGGCACCGCCTCGAGGCCGGCGTCGGCGGCGGCCGCGGCGAGCAGCCCGGCGGCGTCGGATTCGACCGGCACGAGCGCCCGGATCCGCGCCCGGATCCAGCGGGCGCCGTTCGCGCCCGGCTCGTCGAACACCGGCCGTTCGCCCGGTGAGCCGGCGAGCGCGTCGGAAGTGTCCGCGGACGCCGCCCCGTGCGCGAGCAGCGCATCGGCGACCCGCTCGGCGTCGGCCGCGTCGAGCACCAGCGTGAGCGCGAACCAGGCCATTCCCGCGCGCTGCCGGCCGCTCAGCCGCCGGCGTCGCGCCTGGCGGCCTGCGCGAGCTTCTGCTCGAGGTAGTGGATGCTCGTCCCGCCGCGCAGGAACCGCGCGTCGACGAGCAGCTCCTGGTGCAGCGGCAGGTTGGTCTGGATGCCCTCGACCACCATCTCCGACAGCGCGATCCGCATCCGCCGGATCGCCTGCTCGCGCGTCGCGCCGTAGGCGATCACCTTGCCGATCATCGAGTCGTAGTTCGGCGGCACGACGTAGCCGTGGTAGGCGTGCGAATCGACCCGGATCCCCGGTCCGCCGGGCGGGTGGTAGGAAGTGATGCGGCCCGGCGAGGGCGTGAACTTGAACGGGTCCTCGGCGTTGATCCGGCACTCGATCGCGTGGCCCTCGAGCTCGATGTCGCGCTGGCGGAAGGGGAGCTTCTCGCCGGCGGCGATGCGGATCTGCTGCTGCACGATGTCGATGCCGGTCACGAGCTCGGTCACCGGGTGCTCGACCTGGACGCGGGTGTTCATCTCGATGAAGTAGAACTCGTCGTCCTGGTAGAGGAACTCGAACGTGCCCGCGCCGCGGTAGTGGATCTTGCGGCACGCGTCGACGCAGCGCTCGCCCATGCGTGCGCGCTGGCGCGGCGTGATGTCCGGCGCCGGCGCCTCCTCGAGCACCTTCTGGTGGCGGCGCTGCATCGAGCAGTCGCGCTCGCCGAGGTGGACGGTGTTGCGGTGCTCGTCGGCGAGCACCTGGAACTCGATGTGGCGCGGGTTCTCGAGGAACTTCTCCAGGTACACGGCGGGGTTGCCGAACGCGGCCTGCGCCTCGGCGCGGGTGAGGTTCACCGCGTTGAGGAGCGCCGCCTCGGTGTGCACGACGCGCATGCCGCGCCCGCCGCCCCCGCCGGTGGCCTTGATGATCACCGGGTACTTCACCGCGCGCGCGAGCTTGACGATCTCGGCCGGCTCTTCCGGCAGCGTGCCGTCGGAGCCCGGCACGCAGGGCACGCCCGCTTTCAGCATCGCCTGCTTCGCGCTCACCTTGTCGCCCATCAGCCGGATGTTGTCCGGCCGCGGGCCGATGAACGTGAACCCGCTCTTCTCCACCTTCTCGGCGAAGTCGGCGTTCTCGGCGAGGAAGCCGTAGCCGGGATGGATCGCCTCGGCGTCGGTGACCTCCGCCGCGCTGATGATCGCCGGGACGTTGAGGTAGGAGGCGGGCGAGGGCGCCGGGCCGATGCACACCGACTCGTCGGCGAGCTTGACGTACTTCGCCTCGCGGTCGGCCTCGGAGTGGACGACCACCGTGCGGATGCCGAGCTCGCGGCAGGCGCGCTGGATCCGCAGCGCGATCTCGCCGCGGTTGGCGATCAGGATCTTCTCGAACACCCGTCCCTCGCCCCGGCGCCGCCCGTCACCGGCCGGTCACTCGATCACGAACAGCGGCTCGCCGTACTCGACCGGCTGGCCGTTCTCGGCGAGCACCGCCTTCACCACCCCGTCCTTGTCGGACTCGATCTCGTTCATGAGCTTCATCGCCTCGATGATGCAGATCGTCTGCCCGGCCTTGACGGTGTCGCCGACCTCGACGAAGGGCTTGGCGTCCGGCGCGGCGGCGCGATAGAAGGTGCCGACCATCGGCGACTTGACGAGGTGACCCTCCTGCGCCGCGGGCGCCTCAGGGGCGGCCGGGGCTCGCGCGCCGGCGGCGGCGGACGGTGCGTAGGCAGGCGGGGGGGCGTGCGGGGCGGCGGCGACCGCCGCCGGCTCGCCGGGGCGCCCGCTGCGGACGATCCGGACCCGCTCCTCGCCCTCGGTCACCTCGAGCTCGGCGATGCCCGACTCCTGCACGAGGTCGATCAGCTTCTTCAGCTTGCGCAGATCCATGTCTCCCCCTTCGTCCCGGCGCCGCCGGGCGTAGCTCGCGCGCCTGGCCCGATTTACGTCCGTCGGTACGCGCGTTCGTTGTTCTGGCGGGCTGGCGGCCGGACTGGTATGCCGGCCGAGGCCGGGTACGGCGGGATGCGGGACGCGGTGCGGAACTCGAGGTAGAACACGAAGTAGGGCATCCGGCAAGTTTGCCGCAGATGCCCCCGGACTGTCCAACCGTTCGCCGAAATTCGGCGAAGTTCCGCCCATTACCCCAGCACGGGGCGGAGCAGCTGCTCGAGCTGGGACTCGCTGAGGATGCCCAGGTGGGTGGTCACGAGCCGCCCTTGCCGGTCGAGGACGACCGTGTAGGGCAAGCCGCCGGCGCGATTCCCCAGCCGGCGCGTGACGTCGATGACCTGGAGCCCGCCGACGAGCACCGGGTAGCTGATTCCCATCTCGCCGGCAGCTTGGCGGCTTTTATCCGCCGAATCGACGGCAATGCCGACAACTTGAACGCCGTTCGCCGCAAATCGGCTCTGGATGCGCAGCAGTCCGGGGATCTCCTCGCGGCAGGGCGCGCACCAGCTCGCCCAGAAATTCACCACCACCACCTTGCCCTGCCACGCGGCGAGCGTCGTCTTCCTTCCGCTCAGGTCGGGCAATTCGATGAGAGTAAGCGCTGACACTGCGGCGGGATCGGGCGCTTCGACGCGCTGGCCGATGCCGAAGTAGAGACCGGCCGCCAGCGCGAGCGCGGCGACCGCGGCCGTCACCCCGACCGCAAGTCCCTTATGCACCGGCCGCCAGCAGCGCGGAGACCGCCCCCGGGCTCGCCCGCTCGATCGGGCGCCCTGCGGCGGAGGCCTTGAGCGCCGAGCGCTCGTCCTTCGCGGCGTAGACGGCGAGGTTTACCGGCACGCCGTCCCAGTCGAGCCGCAGCACCGGGACCGCGCGCGGCTCGTCGCCGCAGTAGTGCCGCTGCTCGCTCACGGCGTACTCGAGGTTACGGTTGAGGAGGAACAGCTCGACCGATTTCAGGTCGTCGGTGAAGAGCTGGAGGTCGATGTCGGCATAGCGCCCGGCGGTGCCCTTCAGCACCGGCCCGGCGAGGTAGGGATGGAACGCGGCGAGCGAGCGCATCGCCTCGAGGGCGAGCCGCCGCAGCTCGAGGATCCGCTCGCGCTGCTCGTCGCCCTGGAAGAGCGACTGGTAGGCGCGCAGCTCCGCCTCGATCTCGTCGTTCCCCGGCAGCGACTGGGTGTCGCCCGCGCCGAGCTGGCGTGCGGCCTTCCGCTTGGCGAGGGCGAAATCGTCGATGCCGTCCGTGGCCATCAACCGCGCCGCCACGGCGGCGATCCGGGCGCGCATCTGGGCCTGCCTGCGCAGCTGCGGCTGCTTCCGATTGCCTTCCCGGGGCATATTCGCGGTACTCGTGGTGCGGCTTCGTTCGGCTGCGTGGCGGGCGATATTACCGCACAGGTTGCGCCGGCACGGCGCCGTACAATCTCGCGCAACCTGCGGTCCCTCGCGATGCACCTCCACATCCTCGGCATCTGCGGCACGTTCATGGGCGGGGTCGCGGCGCTCGCGCGCGCCGCCGGCCACCGCGTGACCGGCTGCGACGCGAACGTGTATCCGCCGATGAGCACGCAGCTCGCCGCGCTCGGCATCGAGCTCGTCGACGGCTACGACGAGCGGCAGGTCGCGCTCGCCCCCGACCTGTGGGTGATCGGCAACGTCGTGACGCGCGGCAACCCGCTGATGGAGGTGATCCTCGAGCGCGGGCTGCGCACCGTCTCGGGGCCGCAGTGGATCGCCGAGCACGTCCTCGCCGGGAAGCACGTGCTCGCGGTCGCGGGCACGCACGGCAAGACCACGACCGCGGCGATGCTCGCGGCGATCCTCGAGCGCGGCGGGCTCGCGCCGGGCTTTCTCATCGGCGGCGTGCCCGACGACTTCGGCGTCTCGGCGCGCGCGTCGGACTCCCGCTACTTCGTGCTCGAGGCCGACGAGTACGACTCCGCGTTCTTCGACAAGCGCTCGAAGTTCGTGCACTACCGCGCGCGCACCGCGGTGCTCAACAACCTCGAGTTCGACCACGCCGTCATCTTCGCCGACCTCGCCGCGATCGAGACCCAGTTCCACCACTTCGTGCGCACGCTCGCGCGCGGCGCGCTCGTCGTCGCCAACGGCGCCGACGCCGCGCTCGACCGGGTGCTCGCGCGCGGCTGCTGGTCGCGGCTCGAGCGCTTCGACGCGGCCGGCGGCTGGACGAGCGTCGCGCACGACGACGGCGCCTTCGACGTGCTGTGGCGCGGCGAGCGGCAGGGCCGCGTGGCCTGGGCGCTCACCGGCGATCACAACCGCGCGAACGCGCTCGCGGCGATCGCCGCGGCGCGCGACGCCGGCGTCGCGCCGGCGCTCGCGATCGACGCGCTCAACGGCTTTCGCGGCGTGAAGCGGCGGATGGAGCTCGCCGGCGTGGTGCGCGGCGTGGCGGTGTACGACGACTTCGCCCACCACCCGACCGCGATCCGCGCGACGCTCGAGGGCCTGCGCCGCAAGGTCCGCAGCGCGCGCATCCTGGCGGTGCTCGAGCCGCGCTCGAACACGATGAAGCTCGGCGTCATGCGCGCGGCGCTCGCCGGCAGCCTCGCGGCCGCGGACGCGGTGTACTGCTACACCGCGAACCTCGACTGGCCGGCGCCGGACGCGCTCGCGCCGCTCGGCGCCCGGGCGCGGTGCGACGGCGACCTCGACGCGCTCGTCGCCGCGATCGCCGGCGAGGCGCGCGCCGGCGACCACGTGGTGGTGATGTCGAACGGCGGCTTCGGCGGCATCCACGGGAAGCTCCTCGCCGCGCTCGGCCGGCCGGCCGCCGCCGCGGCGTGAACCGCCGCATGACCCGACGCCCGGGCCGCCGCGCGTGAACGACCAGCGCGATCTCACCGTCGTCCTCAAGTCGCGCTTCCCGCTCGTCGTCATCGAGACGCACGAGGAGGGCCGCGTGCTCGCGCTGCTCGAGCGCATCGCCAACCTCGAGGGCTGGGCGCTCTTCACGTGGAGCGTCGTCGACGGGCTGCAGCGCGTCGGCCGCGTCGAGCGCGTGCCGCAGTCGAACGAGTTCCGCGAGTGCCTGAAGCACATCGAGTCGACGCCGCAGAACGGCCTGTACGTGCTCGCCGACGCGCACCGCTTTCTCGACGACCCGATCAACGTCCGGCTGGTGAAGGAGATCGCGCTCGCCTGGCAGCAGACCGAGCGCACGCTCGTGTTCGTGAGCCATTCGCTCAGGCTGCCGGCGGAGATCGCGCGGTTCGCGGCGCGGTTCGAGCTCGCGCTGCCCGATCTCGGCGGCGTGCGCGCGCTGGTGAAGGAGGAGTTCGAGCTCTGGCGCAAGCGCAGCGGCGCGAAGGTCGGCGGCGAGCAGGCGGCCCTCGATGCGCTGCTGCACCACCTCGTCGGCCTGCCGCTCGAGGACGCCCGGCGCCTCGTGCGCCAGGCGCTCGCCGACGACAACGCGATCACGATGGGCGACGTCGAGCGCGCGGCGAAGCTCAAGCACGCGCTCCTCGGCGACGACGTGCTCTCGTTCGAGCTCGACACCGCGCGCTTCCACGAGGTCGGCGGCCTCGGGGCGCTCAAGCGCTGGCTCGAGCGGCGGCGCGCGCCGTTCCTCGACGTGGGCGGCGCAACCGGCCTCGAGGCGCCGCGCGGCGTGCTGCTCCTCGGCGTGCAGGGCAGCGGGAAGAGCCTCGCCGCCAAGGCGGTCGCCGGGAGCTGGGGCGTGCCGCTCCTGCGGCTCGATTTCGCGACGCTCTACAACAAGTACTACGGCGAGACCGAGCGCAACCTGCGCCAGGCGCTCAAGGCGGCCGAGGCGATGGCGCCCTGCGTGCTGTGGATCGACGAGCTCGAGAAGGGCCTCGCGCTCGACACCGGCTCCGACGACGGCCTGTCGCGACGGGTGCTCGGGACGCTGCTCACCTGGATGGCCGAGCGCGCCGCGCGCGTGTTCCTCGCTGCGACGGCGAACGACGTCGCGCAGCTCCCGCCCGAGCTGATGCGCAAGGGCCGGTTCGACGAGATCTTCTTCGTCGACCTGCCGGATGCGGCCACCCGCGCGGAGATCTTCCGCATCCACCTCGGGCGCCGGAAGCTCGACGCCGGAAAGTTCGACGTCGCCGCGCTGGCCGCGGCGGCGCAGAGCTTCTCCGGCGCCGAGATCGAGCAGGCGATCGTGTCGGCGATGTACGAGAGCCACGCCGCGAAGCGCCCGCTCGACACCGCGCTCGTCGCCGACGAGCTCGCCCGCACGCGGCCGCTCGCGGTGGTGATGGCCGAGCGGATCGCCAGCTTGCGCGAGTGGGCGGCGACGCGCACCGTCCCCGCCGCGTGAGCCGGTGACGATCCTCTATCTCCACGGCTTCAACAGCGCCCCGCAGTCGCGCAAGGCGCAGGAGCTGAAGCGCTACCTGGAGGAGCGCGGGCTCGGCGACCGGTTCGCCTGCCCGCAGCTGCCGCACCGCCCGAGCGAGGCGATCGCGCTCACCGAGCTGGAGATCGCCGCGCGGGCGCCGGGAACCGTGACCCTTGCCGGCAGCTCGCTCGGCGGCTTCTACGCGACCCATCTCGCCGAGAAGCACGCGCTCCGGGCGGTGCTCCTCAACCCCGCGGTGATGCCGCAGCGCGATCTCGAAAGCTACCTCGGCACGCAGCAGAACCTGTACACCGGCGAGCCGTACGAGCTCACGCGCGGGCACATCGCCGAGTGGCGCGCGCTCGACGCGTCGACGATCCACCCCGAGCGCTACCTGCTGATCGTGGAGACCGGCGACGAGGTGCTCGACTACCGCGAGGCGCTGCGCAAGTACGCCGGCGCGCGGGCGATCGTGATCGAAGGCGGCGACCACTCGCTCGCGAGCTTCCCCGAGCACCTGCCGGCGATCCTCGAGTTCGCCGGGCTCGCGCCGCTATAATCCGCGGCTCCCATCCGCCGCACGCGCGCGCAGGTTGCGCGGGCGCCTCCCCATGAACGTCCTGTACGAGGACAACGGCACCTTCCGGGTCGGCACCGTGCTCGCCGAGCACGACGCTTCGCTCCAGGTCGAGGCGCCGCACGGGAAGCGGAGCAAGGTGAAGAGCGCGCACGTGCTGCTCCGCTTCGGCGAGCCGGGGATCGCCGATTTCCTCGAGCGCGCCGAGCGCTCCGCCGGCGAGATCGACCTCGACTTCCTCTGGGAGGCGTGCGGCGCGGCGGAGTTCGGCTTCGCCGAGCTCGCCGCCGAGTACCACGGCCGCGCGCCGGCGCCGGTCGAGGCGGCGGGGATCCTGCTGAAGCTCCATTCGGCGCCGGTCTACTTCCATCGCAAGGGCAAGGGCCGCTTCAAGGCCGCGCCGGCGGAGACGCTGAAGGCCGCGCTCGCCGGCCTCGAGCGCAAGCGCCGCGAGGCCGACCAGATCGCCGCGTGGGTCGCCGCGCTCGAACGCGGCGAGATGCCCGAGCCGCTGCGCGCGATCCTGCCGCAGCTGCTCTACCGGCCCGACCGCAACCGCAGCGAGACCAAGGCGTTCGAGCAGGCGTGCGCGGCGCTCGGCGTCTCGCCGGCGCGGCTCGCCGAGCGCTGCGGTGCGCTCGGCTCGAGCCACGACTACCACCTCGGGCGATTCCTGTTCGAGCAGTACCCGCGCGGCGCGGGCTTTCCGGAGGTGCCCTTGCCGGAGGAGCCCGGCGATCTCCCGCTCGCCGAGGTCGCCGCGTTCAGCCTCGACGACGCGACCACGACCGAGATCGACGATGCGTTCTCGGTCACGCGCCGCGGCGACGGCACGGTGCGGGTCGGCGTGCACATCGCCGCGCCGGCGCTCGGGTTCGCGCCGGGCTCGGGCCTCGACGCGATCGCGCGCGAGCGGCTGTCGACCGCGTACATGCCCGGCACCAAGGTCACGATGCTGCCGCCGGCGGTGATCGACCGGTTCTCGCTCGCCGAGGGCGCGTCGCGCCCGGCGGTGTCGCTGTACCTCGACGTCGATCCGGCGACGCTCGTCGTCCGCGGCGAGGAGACCCGGCTCGAGCGGGTGCCGATCGCCGCCAACCTGCGCCACCAGGAGGTCGACGCGCTGAACGAGACGCTCGCCGAAGGGCACGCCGACCCGTCGATCCGGTTCGCGGGCGAGCTCGAGTTCCTGCACCGCCTGGCGGTGGTGCTCGAGGCGGGGCGCGGGAAGAGCGGGGGGCAGGCCGAGCGCACCGAGTACAGCTTCCACGTCGAGGACGACCGCGTGACGATCGCCGAGCGCAAGCGCGGCGCGCCGCTCGACAAGCTGGTGGCCGAGCTGATGATCCTCGTGAACCGCTCGTGGGGGCGGCTCCTCGACGAGCACGGCGCCGGGGCGATCTACCGCGCGCAGGCGCCCGACGGCAAGGTGCGCATGACCACGGTCGCGGCCGAGCACCAGGGGCTCGGCGTCTCGCACTACGCCTGGGCGAGCTCGCCGCTGCGGCGCTACGTGGACCTCGTGAACCAGTGGCAGCTCGTCGCCGTGCTGCGCGGAGCGCCGCCGCCGTTCGCGCCGCGCGGCGAAGCGCTGCTCGGCGCGATGCGCGACTTCGAGGCGACCTACGCGGCCTACGACGAGTTCCAGCGCCAGATGGAGCACTACTGGTGCCTGCGCTGGCTCGTCCAGGAGGGGATCGAAGTCGCCGCCGCCGAGGTCGTGCGCGACAATCTGGTCCGGATCGCGGGGGCGCCGCTGTACGTGCGGGTGCCTTCGCTTCCGGATCTACCTCCGGGGACCCCGGTCGAAGTCGAGGTCGCGGCGGTGGATCTGATTGACACCCACTTGCGGTGCGTCTATAAGAAGCCACGAGAAAAACGAGAAGTGGCTTGAAAAAACCACGTTAAACCATTGAAATAGAGCATTTTCGAGGGTCGCTTCGCAGGTGGTAGCCCAGGCCTATTTCCGACCGGTGCGCGGGTTCCGGCAGCCGCCGCGGCTGACCCCTGCCTTGCAGTTCGCGATCCTCGCTTCGATCCTCGTCCACGCGGCGGTCCTGTCGATGCGGTTCGCGTTCCCCGACGCGAGCCGACTGCGGTCCGCACCCCAGACGCTCGACGTCATCCTGGTGAACAGCAAGTCGGCGACCCGCCCGGCCGAGCCGCAGGCGCTCGCCCAGGCGAACCTCGACGGCGGCGGCAATACCGACGAGAACCGGCGCGCGAAGACGCCGCTGCCGGTGACGCGCGAGGTCGAGCGCGGCGACGACGTGAAGCGCGCGCGCCAGAAGGTGCAGGAGCTCGAGGCGAAGCAGCGCCAGCTCCTGACCCAGGCGCAGGCGCCGGCGGCGACCTCGAGCGAGGCGGCGAAGCCGGATCCCGCGCCCGAGCAGGCGAAGCCGGTCTCCGGGGCGGATCTCGTCAACTCCGCGCTCGCGCTCGCGCGCCTCGAGGCGCAGATCGCCCGCCAGGTCGACGAGTACAACAAGCGCCCGCGCAAGGCCTTCGTCGGCGCGCGCGCGGCCGAGTCGCGGTTCGCGCAGTACGTCGAGGCCTGGCGGCTCAAGATCGAGCGCATCGGCAACCTCAACTATCCGGACAGCGCGCGCGGGCGCATCTACGGCAGCCTGCGGCTCACCATCTCGATCAAGCCCGACGGCAGCGTCGACGACGTGCAGATCGACCGCCCGGCGGACGCGAAGGTCCTGAACGAGGCGGCGCTGAAGATCGTCCGGCTCGCCGCGCCGTTCGCCCCGTTCCCGCCGGAGATCCGCAAGGACACCGATCTCCTCGTGATCACCCGGACCTGGACCTTCGCCCCCGGCGACCGTCTTTTCGACCATTAGCGTTCGACAACTTTAGGGTTCGACCACTGGCCACGCCGCCGCCGCCCCGCAGGCGCGCAGTTCGCGCCGCTTTCACCCGAGCCTTCCCCAAGTGACGGACCGCTACGCCGTCATCGGCAACCCGATCGCCCACTCGAAGTCCCCGGAGATCCACGCCGCATTCGCGCGCGCGACCGGCGAGGACCTCGAGTACACGCGGATCCTCGCGCCGCTCGAGGGCTTCGCCGCCACCGTCGCGGCGTTCCGTGCGGCCGGCGGCCGCGGCCTCAACGTGACCCTGCCGTTCAAGGGCGATGCCTATCGCCTCGCGACCGAGCGCGCCGAGCGGGCACGCGCAGCCGAGGCGGTCAACACGCTGCGCTTCGAGGGGACGCGCATCGTCGGCGACACGACCGACGGCGTGGGCCTCGTCCGCGACCTCGGCGACAACCTGGGCGTGACGCTGGCCGGGCGCCGGGTGCTGCTCGTCGGCGCGGGCGGCGCCGCCCGGAGCGTGATCCCGGCGCTGCTCGAAGCCGGGCCGGAGGCAATCGTCGTCGCGAACCGCACCGCCGGGCGCGCGGCCGAGCTCGAGCGGCAGTTCGGCGAGCGCGTGCAGGCGGCCGGCTTCGGGACGCTGCCGCGCCGGCCGTTCGACGTGGTGATCAACGCCACCTCGGCCGGCCACGCCGGCGAGCTGCCGCCGCTCGAGCGCCCGGTCTTCGCCGCGGACGCGCTCGCGTACGACCTGACCTACGGCAAGGGCGCGGAGGCGTTCCTCGCGGCGGCGCGCGCGGCCGGCGCGGCGCGCGTCGCCGACGGCCTCGGCATGCTGGTCGAGCAGGCCGCCGAATCGTTCTTTCTCTGGCGCGGCGTGCGCCCGGACACCGCGCCGGTCCTGGCGATGCTGCGCGCCGCGGCGTGAAGCGGGTTGCCAAGGTCCTCGCGGTCCTCCTCGGCGCACTCGCGCTCGTCCTGGTGCTGGTGCAGGCCTGGTTCTTCGCCCACGTGCTGTGGTGGGACCGGCACGACCCCGGCACCACGAGCGTGATGGCGGCGCGGCTCGAGGCGCTGCGGGCGAAGAATCCCGGAGCGGAGCTCAAGCACCGCTGGGCCGACTACGACCGGATCTCGGCCCACCTCAAGCGCGCGGTGGTCTCGGCCGAGGACGCGAAGTTCATCGACCACGAGGGCTTCGACTGGGAGGGCATCCAGCGCGCGCTCGAGAAGAACCAGCAACGCGGCAAGGTCGTGGCCGGCGGCTCGACCATCAGCCAGCAGCTCGCGAAGAACCTCTTCCTCTCGGGCGAGCGGAGCTGGCTGCGCAAGGGGCAGGAGGCGGTCGTGACGGTGATGCTCGAGGCGGTGATGAGCAAGCGGCGCATCCTCGAGCTCTACCTCAACGTCGCCGAGTGGGGCGAGGGCGTGTTCGGGGCGGAGGCGGCGGCGCGGCACTACTACGGCGTGAGCGCGGCGAACCTGAGCCCCGCGCAGGCGGCGCGGCTCGCGGCGATGCTGCCGCGGCCGCGGTTCTACGACCGCAACCGCGGCTCGAAGTACCTCGCGACCTACAGCGAGCGTATCCTCGCGCGCATGCCGGCGGCGCAGGTCCCCTGAAGGAGCGAGGTGGAACGCCTCCACATCGTGTCCGGCCAGGCGGCGCGCGCGCTCGCTCCCGACGAGGCGATGCCCGCCGAGGGCTACGTCTGGCTCATCCTCGCGTACGACGAGGTCGACCAGCTCGCCGCGGAGGCGCAGCGGCTGACCGGGGTGCGCGTCTACGACGACCACGTCGACGACGTGCGCAACCTCGCCCACCCGTCGTCGTTCGACTCGACCGAGCAGTACGAGCTCGTGATCTTCCGCGGCCTCAAGCCCGACGGGAAGCCCGAGCGCATCGAGACCCGGCCGCTCTTCCTCTTCAACTTCGAGCGCGTGCTCCTGTCGGCCGGGCCGCCCGACAGCCGCTCGGTCGCGCAGGTGAAGACCCGCTACGTCGGCGCGCCGGGCAAGTGCCCGCAGAATCCCGACGAGCTGATGCATCGCCTCCTCTCGTCGGTGGTCGACGGCTACCTCGAGCTTCGCCATTCGCTCAGCGAGCGCCTCGACCGCTGGCAGCGGGCGCTGCTCGATCCGCGGAAGCCCTTCCGCGACTGGTACCGCCTGCTCGAGCAGCGCACCGAGCTCAGGCGCCTGATGCACCTCTGCGAGGAGCAGCTCGACGCGATCACCGAATGGCGCGACGACCGGCTGACCAGCATGAGCGAGCGGCTGCACGTCCGCTTCACCGACCTGATCGAGCACATCGCGCGGGTGAAGGACCATGCGCGCCAGACCGAGCAGCAGGCCGAGTCGGCGGTGCAGCTCTACTTCGCGGCGACCACCACCCGCACCGGCGAGATCATCCGCCTCCTCACGCTGATCACCGCGATCTTCATGCCGCTCAACCTGATCACCGGGATCTACGGCATGAACTTCGACTTCATCCCCGGCCTGCACTCGCAGGCGGGCTTCTGGATCTCGCTCGGCGCGATGCTGTCGGTGGTGGTCTTTCTCGTCAGCTTCTTCCGCTGGCGGCGCTGGCTCTAGACCGGCCGGCCCGCAGCGCTTCCCGCCGCCCCCGCCGCACGTCGATCGTCGCCAGCACCGCGAGCCCGGCGACGAAGTAGACCCCGGTGATCAGCATCGCCAGGCGGTGGTCGCCGCCCGAGAGCCAGGTGGCGAAGCCGTAGGTGAGCGGCCCGAGGATCGACGAGAGCTTCACCGCCAGCCCCCACAGGCCGAAGAACTCGGCCCGGCGGTCGCGCGGCGAGAGATAGCCGACCAGCGCCCGGCCGGCCGACTGCGATGCCCCGAGGCAGAGACCGGCCATGTTCGCCGCGACCCAGAACGTCGCCCGGTCGGTCGCCCACCAGGCCACCACGACGGTCGCGATCCAGCCGAGGAGCGTCAGCGCGATCGTGCGGACGTGGCCGAGCCGGTCCTGGAACTGGCCGAAGGCGACCGCGCCGATCGCGGCGGTGACGTTCACCGCGAGGATCAGCGTGATCGTGTCGGTGGTCGTGAATCCCATCGCCTGCTGGGCGTAGATCGCCGCGAGCGCGACGACCGCCTGGACGCCGGCCTGGTAGCAGACGAGGCACGCGAGGAACCGGGCGAGATCGGTGAAGGCCGCGGCGTGCCGGATCGTGTCGCGCACCCGCGCGAAGGCCGACCGGGCGAGTCCCGGCGTCGCGGGCCGGGGCACCGCGCGCTCCTTCAGCCCGAGGAGCGTGGGCAGGCTCGCCGCGAGGAAGATCGCGGCGGTGATCAGCATCGTCACCGGCACGAACTCGGCCGAGGTCTCGCCGCGTCCTTGCGCGGCGGTCACGTAGGCGAGGCTCGCGCCGAGGGAGACGAGGCCGCCGAGGTAGCCGAGGCCCCAGCCCCAGCCGGAGACCTTGCCGAGCGCCTTGCCGCGGGCGAGCTCCGGCAGAAAGGCCGCGATCAGGTTCTCGCCGGTGCTGAAGAAGAAGTTGGATGCGGCGACGAGGACGCACCCCAGCGCGAGCGCCCCCGGCCCGACGAGCGCGAGCGCCGCGGTGAACGCGACGCAGCCGAGCGTGGTGAGGACGAGGAGCGGCTTCTTGGCCGCGCGCCGGTCGGCGTAGGCCCCGATCAGCGGGCCGGTCACCATCACCGCGGCGTAGGAGACCGCGAGCGTCGCGGTCCAGGCGAGCGTCGCCCAGGGCGCGCCCCCGGCCACGACCGCCACGAAGTAGGCGTTGAACACCGCGGTGATGACCACCGTCGTGTAGCCCGAGTTGGCGAAGTCGTACATCGCCCACGCGACGACCTCGCGCGCTCGCACGCCCGGTGCGAGGAGCGGCGCGACGGCGGTGCGCGGCGGTGGTGCGGAAGCGGTCATCGGCCGGCAATCCTGTCTTCGCAATCCAACTGCCCGACGCTATCCTACCGGCATGCCCGAGACGATCGAGCGGAAGGAGCTGGAGGACCTGCAGCAGGACCTGCACGACGTGCAGGAGCGGCTGCGCCGCCATCGCCTCGTCGAGGGCCTCGTCGAGCGCCAGCGGATGCCGAAGCACGAGCTCGTCGAGTCGCTCGTGCACAAGCAGCACCTCGCCGAGCTGCGCTCGAAGCTCGACCAGATGCACGCCGCCGACATCGCCTACATCCTCGAGGCGCTGCCGATCAACGAGCGGCTCGCGGTGTGGGACCTCGTCAAGGCCGAGCGCGACGGCGAGATCCTGCTCGAGCTCTCGGAGCCGGTGCGCGAGTCGCTCATCCGCACGATGGACTCGGACGAGCTGGTGGCGGCGGTCGAGACGCTCGACACCGCCGACATCGCCGAGCTCGCGCCCGATCTCCCCGACGAGGTCATCCAGGACGTCTTCCAGTCGCTGCCGGTCGCCGAGCGCGAGCAGCTCCGCGCGGCGATGTCCTACCCCGAGGACGCGGTCGGCGCGCTGATGGACTTCGACGTCGTGTCGGTGCGCGAGGACGTCACGCTCGAGACGGTGACGCGCTATCTGCGCCGCTTCGAGGAGCTGCCCGATCACACCGACCAGCTGTTCGTGGTCGACCGCGAGCAGCGGCTGAAGGGCGTGCTCCCGATCGCGAAGCTCGTCGTGACCGACCTCGAGACGCCCGTCGTCGACGCGATGCTGAACGAGTTCGTCACCCTCTACGCCGACGACAAGGCGCAGGACGCGGCGCAGGCGTTCGAGCGCTACGACCTCGTCTCGGCGGCGGTGATCGACCAGGGCGGCAAGCTCGTCGGGCGGGTCACCGTCGACGCGGTCGTGGATTTCATCCGCCAGAAGAGCGAGAGCGAGGCGCTCGCGAAAGGCGGCCTGCGCGACACCGAGGACGTGTTCGCGCCGGTGTGGCAGTCGGTGAAGAACCGCTGGGCGTGGCTCGCGATCAATCTCGTGACCGCGTTCGTCGCCTCGCGCGTCATCGGCGCGTTCGAGGGCTCGATCGAGAAGCTGGTGGCGCTCGCCGCGCTGATGCCGATCGTCGCCGGCATCGGCGGCAACTCCGGCAACCAGACGATCACGATGATCGTGCGCGCGCTCGCCCTCGGCCAGATCCAGATCGAGCAGGCCCGCAAGCTGTTCGCCAAGGAGATCGGCGTCGCGCTCGCGAACGGCGCGGTCTGGGGCGGGATTCTCGGCGTGATCGCCTGGGCGCTCTACGGCAACGTGAAGCTCGGCCTCGTCATGACGCTCGCGATGACGCTCAACCTGCTGCTCGCCGCCATCATGGGGGTGGTGATCCCGACCACGATGGCGAAGCTCGGTCGCGATCCCGCGCTCGGGTCGTCGGTCCTGATCACCGCCTGCACCGACTCGGGCGGGTTCTTCATCTTCCTCGGGCTCGCGACGCTGTTCCTGCTCTGAGCGGCCGACCGCCGACGGGCCCTGCGGTCCACAGACCGTGCGGCCCCGGCTAAAGCTAAACTCCGCCGCACGCGATTCGAAGTCGAACAAGGGGGTCTCGACATGGGCATGCTGCAGGAGTTCAAGGAGTTCGCGGTCAAGGGCAACGTGATGGATCTCGCGGTGGGCGTCATCATCGGTGCGGCGTTCGGCAAGATCGTCGATTCGATGGTGAACGATCTCATCATGCCGATCATCGGCCGGGTCACCGGCGGGCTCGACTTCTCGAGCTACTACGTCGCCCTGAAGGACATCCCGGCCGGGACCGCGCCCAACCTCGAGGCGGTGAAGAAGGCGGGCGTGCCGGTGTTCGCGTACGGCAACTTCATCACCATCGTCCTCTACTTCGTCATCCTCGCCTGGATCATCTTCATGATGGTGAAGTGGATCAACCGGCTGAAGAACGAGGCGCCGCCGGCGGCGCCGGCCGAGCCGCCCGAGGACGTGAAGCTGCTGCGCGAGATCCGCGACGCGCTGAAGAAGTAGCCCGCGCCGGAGGCGCCGGCCGCGCGCCGCTCAGGCGCGGGCGGCGAGCGCCCGGTCGGCGGCCTGGATCGTCGCGGCGATCTCCGCCTCGCCGTGCGCGCTCGAGACGAACCCGGCCTCGTACGCCGACGGCGCGAGGTAGACGCCCGCCTCCAGCATGGCGTGGAAGAACCGGTTGAAGGCGTCCTTGTCCGACTGCATCACCTCGGCGTAGGAGGCGGGCGGCGCGGCGCGGAAGAACACGCCGAACATCCCGCCGACGTGCGCGGCGGAGAAGGCCGCGCCGCGGCGCTTCGCCACGCCGTTCAGGCCCTCGACCAGGCTCACCGTGCGCGCGGCGAGCCGGTCGAAGAACCCCGGCTCGAGCACGAGCTTGAGCGTCGCGAGGCCCGCCGCGACCGCGACCGGGTTGCCCGAGAGCGTCCCCGCCTGGTAGACCGGGCCGAGCGGCGCGATCTTCTCCATGATGTCGCGCCGGCCGCCGAACGCGCCGACCGGCATGCCGCCGCCGATGACCTTGCCCAGGGTCGTGAGGTCGGGCGTGATGCCGTAGTGCCCCTGCGCGCCCTGCGGCCCGACGCGAAAGCCGGTCATCACTTCGTCGAAGACGAGCACGGCGCCGTGCCGCGTGCACAGCGCACGCATCGCCTGCAGGAACTCGCGCGAGCCGGGGACGAGGTTCATGTTCCCGGCGACCGGCTCCACGATCACGGCGGCGATCTCGTCGCCGTGCCTGCGGAACGCGTCCTCGAGCTGCTGCACATCGTTGAACGCGAGCACGGTGGTGTGGCCGGCGGTCGCGGGGGTCACGCCCGCCGAGCTGGGGTTGCCGAGCGTCAGCGCGCCGGAGCCCGCCTTCACGAGCAGCGCATCGGCGTGGCCGTGGTAGCAGCCCTCGAACTTGACGATGCGCGGCCGGCCGGTGAACCCGCGCGCGAGCCGGAGCGCGGTCATCGTCGCCTCGGTGCCGGAGGACACGAGGCGCACCAGCGCCATGCTGGGCAGCGCCGTGCAGAGCAGCTCGGCGAGCTCCACCTCGAGCGCGGTCGGCGCGCCGAACGAGAGGCCGGCGAGCGCCGTCTCGCGCACCGCCTCGACGACTCCGGGGTGCGCGTGCCCGAGGATGAGCGGGCCCCACGAGCCGACGTAGTCGATGTAGCGCTTGCCGTCGGCGTCCCAGAAGTACGCGCCCTCGCCGCGGGCGAAGAAGCGCGGCGTGCCCCCGACCGCGCGGAACGCGCGCACCGGCGAGTTCACGCCGCCGGGGATGAACGCCTGCGCCTGCCGGAAGAGCTCGTCGTTGCGGGTCATGCTGCGGCCTTTCGCGAAAAGAATCCGGCGAACGCGCGGGCGCGGGCGGCGATGTCGCCGGCCTCCCAGAGCGCGGTGATGACGGCGAGCGAATCCGCCCCGGCGGCGATCGCCGCCGGGGCATTGTCGAGCGTGATGCCGCCGATCGCGACCACCGGGCGCCCGAGCCGCCGGGCGGCGCCGAGCAGGCCGAGCGGGGGGCGCACCGCGGCCGGCTTGGTCGGCGAGGCGAAGAACGAGCCGAACGCGACGTAGTCGGCTCCCGCCGCCGCCGCGCGCTCGGCGAGGGCGAGGCGGTCGTAGCAGGAGGCGCCGAGGAGCCGGTCCGGGCCGAGGCGGCGGCGCGCGGCGGCGAGGTCGCCGTCGTCCCGTCCGAGGTGCACGCCCGCGGCGTCGACCGCGAGCGCGAGCTCCGCATCGTCGTTCACCACGAGCGGCACGCGGGCCCCGCGGCAGAGCGCCGCGAGCGCGCGCGCCTGCTCGGCGCGCAGGGCCGGCGGCGCCGGCTTGTTGCGGTACTGGACGGCGGTGGCGCCGCCGGCGATCGCGGCGCGCACCTTCGCGACGAGCGCCGCGGTGTCCGGCTCGTCGGGGGTCAGCGCATACAGCCCGGAGGGGAACGCAGCGATCATTCGTGGACCGGCGCCGCAGCGGGTTGCGCCGCCAGCCGGCGGTCGGGGATCGCCTGGCCGGCGCCCGGCCGGAAGGCGTACGCGAGTGAGCGCCACGTGTAGTCCTGCGCCGCGCCCACCGCCTCGGGCACCGGCACCCCCCGCGCGAGCCCGGCGGCGATCGCCGCCGCCAGCGTACAGCCGGAGCCGTGATATTCGCCGGGGAGCCGCTCCCAGCGGTCGCGGCGGACGAGTCCCTGCGCCCCGTACAGCGCGTTCACGACCTCGCTCGTCGGCTCGTGGGTGCCGGTTACGAGCACGAACCTGGCGCCGCGGGCGACGAGGCGCTGCGCGCAGACGTCGAGCGGGGGCGCCTCGCCCGGCGCCTCGTCTTGCCCCCGCGCGAGGCGCCGCGCCTCCGGGCCGTTCGGCGTCAGCACCGTGGCCCGCGGCACCAGCAGCTCGACGAGGGCGGCGGCCACGTCGTCGGATCCGAGCGGGTCGCCGCGTCCGGAGGCGAGAACAGGGTCGAGCACGACCGGGACCGCCGGATGCTCGCCGAGCACCGCCGCGATCGCGGCCACGTTTTCGCGCGTCGCCACCATGCCGATCTTGAAGGCGTCGACCCGGATGTCCGCCAGGGCGACCCGCGCCTGTCTAGCGACCCATTCGGCTCCGACCGGCTGGACGCCGGCGACGCCGACCGTGTCCTGGGCGGTGATCGCGGTAACGACGGTGAGCGGGTGACAGCCGAGCGCGGCCAGGGCCGCGGAATCGGCCTGGAGCCCGGCGCCACCGCTCGGATCCGCGCCGGCGAACGCGAGCACGATGGGGGGAAGGGGGCGGGAGCCGGGCACCGGGCGTGGAAGGCGAGAGCCGTGGCGGAGACGTGCTGGCAACGGCGAAATCCGCACGGTAAGATCGGCGGCCATTCTAGTCCAAACCCTTCGTCTCAACCCCCTCTTTCCATGGCGGAAACCGCGCAAGCCCACAAGACCTGGATGTGCCTCATCTGCGGCTTCCTCTACGACGAGTCCGCCGGCCTGCCGGACGAGGGCATTGCCGCGGGCACGCGCTGGGAAGACGTCCCGATCAACTGGACCTGCCCCGAATGCGGCGCGCGGAAAGACGACTTCGAGATGGTCGAGATCTAGCCCGGGGCGGCGCTCGCCGCCCCGCGGATCGCGCCGCCGAAGGACGCTTTCCGGCCCTCCGCCGCGCCCGCCCCGGCGCGGTTTTTCCATCGGCCGATGCGGTTTTTCACACCTCAGAAACCGCGTTAAATAGTTGGCCGAACCCATGAATTCCTCATAGCCTCCGTTTCCGGGGCGGGCTTAGAATGGCCGCCTGGCCCTGGCGCCGGCGGCACCTCTGTCGCCGCCCTTCCCTCGCGCAGGGTCCGGACGAAGGGGACCCAAACGTTGAGCGAGACAGCAACCCTCGCCGGCATCAAGGTGATGGTGATCGACGACTCGAACACCATCCGCCGCAGCGCCGAGATCTTTCTGGCCCAGGCCGGCTGCCAGGTCATCCTCGCCGAGGACGGGTTCGACGCGCTCTCCAAGATCACCGACCACCAGCCCGACATCATCTTCTGCGACATCATGATGCCGCGGCTGGACGGCTACCAGACCTGCGCCCTGATCAAGAAGAACCCGCGGTTCGCGGGGACGCCGGTCATCATGCTGTCGTCGAAGGACGGCCTCTTCGACCGCGCGCGCGGCCGGATGGTCGGGTCGGACGAGTACCTGACCAAGCCCTTCACCAAGGACAGCCTGCTCAAGACGGTCGGCGCCCACGCGCTGAACCGCGTCTAGCTCCGGGGGACCCGCCATGCCCGTCAAGAAGATCCTCGTCGTCGACGATTCGCCCACCGACCGGCAGTACATGATCGAGACCCTGAAGGGGAAGGGCTTCCAGATCGTCACCGCGGAGAACGGCGAGGACGCGATCAACAAGGCGAAGGCCGAGCTGCCCGACCTCATCCTGATGGACGTGGTGATGCCGGGCCTCAACGGCTACCAGGCGACCCGCCAGATCACCCGCGACGATGCGACCAAGCACATCCCGGTGATCATGTGCACGAGCAAGGGCGCCGACACCGACAAGATCTGGGGCATGCGCCAGGGGGCGAACGACTACCTGGTGAAGCCGGTCGATCCGCAGGCGCTGCTCGCGAAGATCGCGCAGCTCAGCGCGGCCACCACCTGAGCGCGGCCGACCCGCCAGCCCGGAGCGACGCGACCCCACGATGGCACGCCGGATCAGCCTCCGCGAATTCCAGCAGGACCTCGTCCGCCGCCTGAACGAGGCGGCCGCGGCCGACACGCCGTCGGCGCGGCTCGGCGTGCAGGTCGGCACCGAGCTCTGGCTGGTCAGGCTCGAGGAGGCGGGCGAGGTGATCCCGGTCCCGCAGGTGGCGAACGTGCCGCTCACCCGGGCGTGGTTCCGCGGCCTGGCGAACATCCGCGGCAACCTCTTCAGCGTGATCGACCTCGCCGCCTACCAGGGCGGGGAGCCGACCACGGTCACGCCGGACTCGCGCCTCCTGCTGGTGGCCGAGCGCTACAACATGGCCGCGGCCCTGCTCGTCAACCGGATGCTCGGCCTGCGCAGCGTGCGCGAGCTCGAGGCCGAGCCGGCGGCGGGCGGACGGGAGTGGGAGCGGGGGCGGTTCAAGGACAAGGACGGGCAGCGGTGGCGGGAGCTCGGCATGAACGAGCTCGTCTACAGCGGCGATTTCCTCCAGGCGGGGCTCTAAGAGAAGTCCCGGCACGCGCGCGGTGCCGCGCGGACAAACGCGCGGACAAGCGCGCGGACAAACGCGCGGACAAAGACACGGAGTTGGGAGCGAGACATGGCGATGAATCTCAAGGCGTTGAACATCGGACTCGGCAAGGGCAAGGCCGAAGCGAAGCCCTCGCCCAAGGACAAGCCCGCGAAGAAGGGCTCCGGGAACACCACGACGTTCGACACCGTCAAGAAGACCGCGCCGCTCCTCGGCGGCAAGTCCTTCCGCGCCCGGATGCAGGCGCTGATGATCGCCTCGGCGTTCCTCGTCTTCGTGATCGCGGCCTTCGGCCTGCTCGCGATCCGCACCACCCTGAGCGGCACCGCGTACATCAACGCCGCCGGCCAGATGCGCATGCTCTCGCAGCGCCTCGCGAAGGAATCCCAGCAGGCCCTGCAGGGCTCGGGCGAGGCGTTCGTGCGGCTGAAGAAGTCGCGCGACGAGTTCGCCGGGCTGGTCGACGCGCTGACGAACGGCGGCGCGATGGGCGGCACCGAGGTGCCGGCGAGCCCGGACTCGGTGCGGCCGGCGCTCGACAAGGTCGCGCAGCTCTGGCAGACCGCGGACAAGAACGTCAACCTCGTGCTCGGGCAGCAGAAGAGCCTGGTGCAGCTCGGCAACGCGGTGAAGGGGATCAACAACAACAACCCGGTCCTCCTCGACCTCGCCGAGCAGGTCGCCGCGCTCAAGCTGCAGGGCCAGGCCGGCGCGCGCGAGATCGCGCTCAGCGGCCAGCTCGTCATGCTGACCCAGCGCATGGCGAAGAACGCGAACTCGCTGCTCGCCGCCGAGGCGATCGACCCGGAGGTCACCTTCCTGCTCGGCAAGGACTCGAACACCTTCCGCGACATCCTGCAGGGCCTCACCAAGGGCAGCGACAGCCTGCGGGTCGGGGCCGCACGGGACGCGGAGACGATCGAGAAGCTGAAGGAGCTCGACGCCGCCTATCAGGAATACCGCACGGCGGTGAACTCGATCCTCGGCAGCCTGCAGCCGCTCGTCAACGCGAAAGCGGCCGGGCGCAGCGTCGTGACCGACTCCGAGGCGCTGCTCAACGCGAGCGACGACCTGGCTGCTGCGTTCGACGCCGAGCTCGGCGGCACGCGCTGGTACTACCTCGCGATGGCGCTCGCCGCAGCGGGCCTCGTCCTGCTGATCCTGCTGATGGCCAAGGCCTACCGTGACGACGCCGAGCGCCGGACCTCCGAGCAGGTGCGGCTGCGGGAGGAATCCGAGCGGCTCCGCAGCGAGGCCGAGTCGCAGAACAAGGCGAACCAGGAGGCGATTCTCCGCCTCATGAACGAGATGGGCAGCCTCGCCGACGGCGACCTTACCGTGCAGGCCACCGTCACCGAGGACATCACCGGCGCGATCGCCGACTCGGTGAACTACACGATCGAGGAGCTCCGCGTCCTGGTCGGCCGCATCAACAGCGCGGCGGCGCAGGTGACGAGCGCGACCGAGTCCGCGCAGGCGACCTCGGTGAAGCTCCTCCAGGCCGCCGAGCGGCAGTCGAAGGAGATTCAGGAGGCGGGCGCCTCGGTGCTGAAGATGGCGCGCGCGATCAACGAGGTGTCCGCGAGCGCATCGAAGTCGGTAAGCGTCGCGCGCCAGTCGCTGTCGGCCGCGCAGAAGGGGCAGGAGGCGGTCTCGAACTCGATCAGCGGCATGGGCGAGATCCGCGAGCAGATCCAGGAGACCTCGAAGCGGATCAAGCGCCTCGGCGAATCCTCGCAGGAGATCGGCGAGATCGTGGAGCTGATCTCCGACATCACCGAGCAGACGAACGTGCTGGCGCTGAACGCGGCGATCCAGGCGGCGAGCGCGGGCGAAGCGGGCCGCGGCTTCACGGTGGTCGCCGAAGAGGTGCAGCGCCTCGCGGAACGCTCCGCCGAGGCGACGAAGCAGATCGCGGCGATCGTGAAGACGATTCAGACCGACACCCACGACGCGGTGGCGGCCATGGAGAAGAGCACGGTCGGCGTGGTCGAGGGGGCGAAGCTCTCCGACAACGCGGGCCAGGCGCTCGCCGAGATCGGCGAGGTGTCGCGCCGGCTCGCGCAGCTGATCGAGGAGATCTCGGTCACCGCGCAGGCGCAGGCGCAGGCCGCGGGCCACGTGGCGACCACGATGCAGGACATCCTCTCGGTCACCAAGCAGACCACGGAAGGCACCAAGCAGACCGCGGTCTCGGTCGGCCAGATCGCGAAGCTGGCGCAGGAACTCAAGGGGTCGGTGGCGAACTTCAAGATCGCGTAAGCGCGGGCGCGTTTCCACAATCACAACACCGCGCGGGGGAGACCGATGAGCACGGCCGCCGACTTCGACCTCGGCCCACTCACCTGGGTCAAGAGCGAGATCGACCAGGCGCTCGAGAAATCGCTGGTGAGCCTGCGGGCCTACGCCGCGAATCCGGGCGACTCGAACCAGATCCGGTTCTCGCAGACCCACTTCCACCAGGCGCACGGCGCGCTGCAGATCGTCGGACTCGACGGCGTCACGCGCCTCTCCGAGGAGCTCGACGGCCTGCTCGGCGACATCGCCAAGGTGGGCGGCGCGCCGAAGCCCGACGCGCTCGCCGCGGCCGAGCGCGCCTTCGGCGGCATCACCGCCTATCTCGACCAGCTGCTCGGTGGCGAGCCGAACCAGCCGCTGCGGCTCTTCGCGGTGTACGCCGGCGTGGTGAAGGCGCGCGGGAGGGACGGCGCCGACCCGGTCGACCTGTACTACCCCGATCTCCTGCAGCGTCCGCCGCGGCGCGAGAAGCCGCTGGTCGAGCTCGCCGCCGCCGCGGCACCGGAGTATTTCCGCGATCAGCGCGGGCGCTACCAGCGCGGCCTCCTGAAGCTGATCAAGAAGGATCTGAGCGGCGTCGAGGACATGCGCGCCGCGGTCGCGGCGGTCGAAGCGGCGCAGACCAATCCCGCCAGCCGGACCTTCTGGTGGGTCGCGCTCGGGTTCTTCGATGCGCTCTTCGCCCAGGCGATCGCCGACGGGGCGCTGATCAACCGGCTCGCGAACCGCGTCGAGCAGCAGCTCAAGCGGCTGATGGAGGGCTCGGCGACCGTCGCCGAGCGGCTGATGCGCGAGGCGCTGTTCGCGGTCGCGCGCGCGCGGCCGGCCACCGAGCACGTGCGCAACGTCCAGGAGGTGTTCCGGCTCGCCGGCACCGTGCCGGCGGCGTTCGAGCTGAAGGGCGAGGGCGTGCCGCAGAACCCGGCGCTCAAGGCCCTGCGCGAGCACGTCGGCAACGCCAAGATGGTCTGGAACAAGGTCGCCTCCGGCCACCAGCCGAGCCTCGTCGTGTTCCGCGACCTCGCCACGCAGATGCGCGCGCGCGCCGCCGAGCTCAAGCAGCAGAACCTGGTGCTGCTCGCGCACGACATCGTCGCGATCACCGGCTGGATCGGCGATGCGCCCGACAAGGCGAGCGACAACGTCGCGATGGAGGTCGCCACGGCGCTCCTCCTGGTCGAGAACGCGGTCGAGAACTACGCGAACCTCGGCGACGAGTTCGCGCAGCAGGCGGGGCTGATGCACAAGCGCCTGCAGGCGGTCGTAAAGGGCGAGACCCTGAAGGACGCGGCACCGGTGCCGGTGCTCGACGAGATGTCGCGCCGCGCGCAGGAGCGCCTGCTGATGGCGCAGGTCGTCTCGGAAATCCAGGCGAGCCTGCGGGCGATCGAGCAGGCGCTCGACGCGTTCTTCCGCGACGCCGCCAAGCGGTCCGAGCTCGCCGGCCTCGACAAGCCGGTCCGGCAGGTGCTCGGCGCGCTGACGATCCTGAACGAGGATCGCGCGGCGGCGGCGCTCTCGACCTGCGCGGCCGAGATCCAGCGCTTCGGGAAGGCCGACTACGTGGCGAGCCCGGGCGACTTCGAGCGGGTTGCCGGGTCGCTGTCCGGCCTCGGCTTCTACGTCGATGCGCTCCAGCACGGCAAGGCGGACTTCGACCAGTTCATGAAGCCGATCTCGGCGCGGAAGGCCGAGGCGCCCGAGGAGGCGGAGGTCGGGGCCGCGCCGGCGAAGACGGTCGAGGCCGAGCTCGCGCAGGGCAAGAAGGCGCTGACCGCGCTCCTCGAGGAGTGGAAGAAGCGGCCGGCGGACGCCGGGCTCAGGGCCGAGCTCAAGGCGAAGGCTGCGGCGCTGCAGAAGGACGCCGGCCTCGTCGCGGACGCGAAGGCCGAGGCGCAGGCGGCCGACATCCTCAAGCTGCTCGCGGACGCCGACGCGAAGCCGGCCGACGCGCGGGTCTTCGAGCCGGCCCCGGCCGCGCCGGCGCCGTCGGCGCAGGCGCAGAAGCTCATGGCAGCGAGCGCCGAGACGGTCGACGCGGAGCTCCTGTCGGTCTACCTCGAGGAGGCGGGCGAGGTGCTCGGCACGATCGCCGAGAGCCTCGACCAGGCGCGCGAAGTGCCGCAGAACATGGAGGTCCTGCGCACCATCCGGCGCGGGTTCCACACGCTGAAGGGGTCGGGCCGCATGGTCGGCCTCACGCGCCTCGGCGAGGCGTCGTGGGCGGTCGAGCAGGTGCTGAACCGCTGGCTCGAGGAGGAGCGCGCCGGGACGCCGGACCTCTTCACGCTGATCGACGCCGCGCGCACGTTCTTCGGCGGCGCGGTCGACAGCCTCAAGGCCGGCGGGACGAGCCCGGACGAGGCGCAGATCGTCGCGCTCGCGCAGAAGGTGAAGGCGGGCGAGCCGCTCGGCGAGGTCGTGCTCCAGGCGCCCGCGCCGGCCGTGCCGACCCCTGCGGCCGCGCCCGCTCCGGCGCCGGCCGCGCCCGCGCTCGACTTCCCGGCGATCGATATCACCGCGGTCTCGCTCCCGCGCGCACCGGAAACGCTCACTGCATCCGCGGCTGCCGCGCCGATCGAGATCGCCCCGGTTCCGGCGCCCGCGCCGGCGGTGCCGGCCGAAGAGGAGCCGATCCGCATCGGCGCGCTGGAGCTTTCGCCGGCGCTCTTCGGGATCTTCCTCGACGAGACGAAGAGCCACCTCGAGCACCTCGCCGAAGCGCAGGGGAAGCTCGCCGAAGGCGAGCCGGTGACCGAGGACCTCGAGCGCTCCGCCCACACGCTCGCCGGCATCGCCGGCACGGTCAAGCTCGACGCCATGCGCGAGCTCGCGCACGCGCTCGAGAGCATGCTCGAACGCGCGCTCGGCAAACCCGCCGACGCCGCGACGCGCGGCCTGATCGGCGAGGCAGCCGGAGCGCTCGGCGGGATGCTCGCGCGCGCCGAGGCGCGCACGCTGCCCGTTCCGGCCGGGGATCTCGTCGCGCGCCTCGATGGCGCCGCGTCGGGTGCGGCGGTGGAGGCCGTCGCGCCCGCGGCGGAGACGGTCACGCCGGCCGCGGCACCGACGATCGAGCTCGGCGATCTCGACTTTGCGCTGCCTGCCGACGCCGCGCCCGCCGCGCAACCCGTCGACGATGCGCTCTCGCTCGATTTCTCGCAGGTCATGCCGATCCTCGGCGGGGCCGCCGGGCCGAGCGCCTCCCCGATCGGGGAGCCGGCCGTTCTCGTCCCGCCGATCGCGGAGCTCGCGCCGCCGCCGGCCGCGGCGCCCGCGGCGCCCGCGCCGCAGGCGCCGAGCAACGTCGTCGCATTCCCCGCGGCGCCGGAGGAGCCCGCAGCCGAGCCCCCGGCGGTCGAGGTCGAGGAACTCCCGGTCGAGCGGCGCACCCGCCGCCTCGACGACGACATCGATCCGGAGCTGCTGCCGATCTTCCTCGAGGAAGCGCAGGAGCTCGTGCCCGCCGTCGGCCAGAGCTTGCGCGACTGGCGCTCGAACCCGGACAACGCGGCGGCCGGGAACGCGCTGCAGCGCGCGCTCCACACGCTGAAGGGATCGGCGCGCATGTGCGGCGCGATGGCGCTCGGCGAGCTGACGCACCACATGGAGAGCCGCGTCGAGAACGCGCTCGCGGTGAAGCAGCTGCCGGCCACGCTGTTCGACGAGCTCGAGGTCTCGTACGACCGGATGGGCTTCCTGTACGACCGGCTGGTGAACCCGAACGCGGCCGGTCCGCTGCCGGCCGATCTGGACGAGCCCGCGGCGGCGGCGCCCGCAGCGGCGCCTGCTGCAATGCCGGTCCCGACGCCGGCCGCGGCCCCGGCGGCGCCGGCGAGCGGTGCCTCGACGGCGTCCGCAGCGAAGGTTCCGCTTCAGCCCGGCAAGCCGGCCGCGCCGGCGCAGGGCGCGGGCGCGGAGCCCGACCCGGCCGCGGCGAGCCGCGCGATGCTGCGCGTGCGCGCCGATCTGATCGACCGCCTGGTGAACGAGGCGGGCGAGGTGTCGATCGCGCGCAGCCGCATCGAAGGCGACATGCGCGGGATCAAGAGCGCGCTGTTCGACCTGACCGAAAACGTGAACCGCCTGCGCGCGCAGCTGCGCGAGATCGAGATCCAGGCCGAAGGCCAGATGCAGTCGAAGGTCGCGCTCGCGCAGGAGCAGGACAAGGCGTTCGACCCGCTCGAGTTCGACCGCTTCACCCGCTTCCAGGAAATCACGCGGATGATGGCCGAGAGCGTCAACGACGTCTCGACCGTCCAGCAGAACCTGCTGAAGGCGCTCGGCGAGGGCGAGATCGCGCTCTCGGCGCAGGCCCGCCTCACGCGCGCGCTGCAGGCGAACCTCATGCGCATCCGCATGGTGCCGTTCGCGAGCATCTCGGAGCGGCTCTTCCGCATCGTGCGCCAGGCGGCGAAGGAGACCGAGAAGCGCGCGGTGCTCGACATCAAGGGCGGCCAGGTCGAGGTCGACCGGTCGGTGCTCGAGCGCATCACCGCACCGTTCGAGCACATGCTGCGGAACTCGGTCGCGCACGGCGTCGAGCCGGCCGCCGAGCGGGTCGCGAAGGGCAAGCCCGAGCTCGGCGAGATCAAGATCGAGGTGCGGCAGGAGGGCAACGAAATCGTCCTCGCCGTGACCGACGACGGCGCCGGCCTCAACTACGACCGCATCCGCGCCAAGGCGGTCTCGCAGGGACTGCTCAGGCCCGAGGACTCGCCGTCCGACGCCGAGGTCGCGGAGTTCATCTTCCATCCCGGGTTCTCGACCGCCGCGGAGGTGACCCAGCTCGCCGGCCGGGGCGTGGGCATGGACGTGGTGAAGAGCGAGATCGCGGCGCTCGGCGGCCGCGTCGACCTGACGAGCGAATCGGGCCGCGGGACGAAGTTCACGATCTACCTGCCGCTCACCCTCGCGGTCACGCAGGCGGTGATGGTGCGCGCGGGCGGGGTCACCTTCGCGATCCCGGCGGTGATGGTCGAACAGGTGCGGCAGGTGAAGGCCGACGAGCTCGGGTCGTTCCAGACCTCGGGCGAGGCGCAGTGGCAGAACCGGCGCTACCCGTTCCGCTACCTGCCGCGCATCCTCGGCGACGGCGAGTTCCAGGCCGAGGCGCGCCGGGTGACGCCGATCATGTTCCTGCGCACCGGCACGAACATGGCCGCGATCCAGCTCGACGAGGTGATCGGCAGCCAGGAAATCGTGGTGAAGAACACCGGGCCCCTGCTCGCGCGCGTCGCCGGGATCACCGGCGCGACCGTGCTCGGCACCGGCGAGATCGTGCTGATCCTGAACCCGATCATCCTCGCCGGCCGCGAGGTCGCCGCGGCGGCGCGGGTGGCCGAGGGCGCAGCGGTCGCGCCGGCGGCGCCCGTCCCCGCCGCGCCGGTGGTGCCGACGGTGATGATCGTCGACGACTCGCTCACGGTGCGCAAGATCACCGGGCGCCTGCTCGCGCGCGAAGGCTACAACGTGCTCACCGCGAAGGACGGCGTCGACGCGATGGAGCAGCTCCACGACGCGGTGCCCGACGTGATGCTGGTCGACATCGAGATGCCGCGGATGGACGGCTTCGACCTCACGCGCAACGTGCGCGCCGATTCGCGCCTGAAGCACATCCCGATCATCATGATCACCTCGCGCACCGCGGACAAGCACCGCGCCTACGCAAGAGAGATCGGCGTGAACGTCTACCTCGGCAAGCCCTACCAGGAAGAAGAGCTGCTCGCGCACATCGGCAGCTTCGTGCAGAAGCCGGCGCACGCGTAGCCGCTCGCCGGGCCGAGGCCCGCAATCCACGCCTGAGCGGCCCGACCGGGGCCGCTCAGCGTTTTCCCGCCCGCCCGTAGAGCGCCAGCGTGATCTCCCGCGCACGGGCGTGATCCACGACCGGCGCGGGGTAGTCCCGCCCGATCACGCACCCCGACGCCTCCTGGTCCAGCCGGTTCATCTGCCACGGCGCATGGACGTGCTTCGCCGGCACGCGCGCGAGCTCCGGGACGTACTTCCGGATGAACCTTCCCTCCGCGTCGAATTTCTGCGACTGCGTCACCGGGTTGAAGATCCGGAAGTAGGGCTGCGCGTCGCAGCCGGTGGACGCGGCCCACTGCCAGCCGCCGTTGTTCGCGGCGAGGTCGAAGTCGTTGAGATGATCGGCGAAGTAGCGCTCGCCGCGCCGCCAGTCGACGTGCAGGTCCTTCACCAGGAACGACGCGGCCACCATGCGCAGGCGGTTGTGCATGTAGCCGGTCTGATTGATCTGCCGCATCGCGGCGTCGACCAGCGGGTAGCCGGTGCGGCCTTCGCACCAGGCGTGCCACTTCGCCTCGTCGTTGGCGAAGGCGAGACCGTCGAGCTCGGGCTTGAACGCGTGCCCGACCACGCGGGGGAAGTGGTGGAGGATGGCGAAGTAGAAATCGCGCCACACCAGCTCCGAGAGCCAGGTCTCGGCGCCGCGGCCGCCGAGCGAGTGCGCCGCGGCGACGAGCTCGCGGATCGAGATCGTGCCGAAGCGCAGGTGCACCGAGAGGTAGGACGGACCCCTTACCGCCGGAAAGTCGCGGCGCTCGTGGTACGCCTCGATGCGGTCGAGGAAGGCCGCGAAGAGACGCTGCGCCCCGGACATGCCGGTCGGGATGTCCAGTTCGCGCAGGTTCGTCGGCTCGAACCCCAGCGCCGCCAGCGAGAGCGGCGCGGCGGTCGGCGGCGGCGCGAGGCGGCCCGCGTACTTCGCGACCGGGTACGCCTTCAGGTAGAAGGCGTCGAGCTTCTTCAGCCACGCGTTCTTGTACGGCGTGAACACGGTGAACGGCCGGCCCGCCGCGGTCAGCACCTCGTCGCGCTCGAAGATCGCCTGGTCCTTGAAGGTCGCGAACGCGATCCCGCCGGCGGCGAGCGTGCGCGCCACTTCGGCGTCGCGGTCGCTCGCCGATGGCTCGTAGTCGTGGTTCGCGTACACCGCGCAAGTGCCGAGCTCGCGGGCGAGGCGCGGGATCGCCGTGCGCGCGCGGCCGTGCACCACCGCGAGTCCGCCGCCGCGCCGGCGCAGGCCCTCGTCGAGCTCGGCAACGGCGCGATGGAGGAATTCGACCCGCCGGTCGGCGCGCGCGGGCAGCAGGTCGAGGATCTCGGTGTCGAAGCAGAACGCGCAGTGGACGCGCGAGTGCGCCTTCAGCGCGTGGTACAGCGCGGCGTGGTCGTAGTCGCGGAGGTCGCGCCGGAACCACACCAGCGCGCAATCGCGGTCGGCGGGCATCGCGCGGCCGACTCTAGCACGCGGACCGACGCCAGCCCGCGCGCCGCGAGTACAATGGCGGCCGTGTCGCGGGTGGATCTTACCGACCACTTCCTGATCGCCATGCCCAGCATGGCCGACCCGTACTTTTCCCGCACCCTCACCTTCATCTGCGAGCACAACGAGCAGGGCGCGCTCGGGCTGGTCGTCAACCGCCCGATCGACATGACGCTCGCGGCGCTGTTCGAGCGGCTCAACCTCGACACCCACGCGCGCGGGCTCGCCGACACGCCGGTGTACTTCGGCGGGCCGGTGCAGACCGACCGCGGGTTCGTGCTGCACGCGCCGGTCGGCGAATGGAGCTCGACGCTCCAGGTGCACCGGCGGCTCGGGCTCACCACCTCGCGCGACATCCTCGAGGCGGTCGCGCGGGGCGCGGGGCCGGGGCGGATGCTGCTCACGCTCGGCTACTCGGGCTGGGCCGCGGGCCAGCTCGAGCACGAGCTCGCGCAGAACGCCTGGCTCACCGTCGCCGCGCAGGACTCGATCATCTTCGACGTGCCGGCCGAAGAGCGGCTGCCGACGGCGATGGAGCTGCTCGGCGTGTCGTACGCCACCCTCGCCGACGGGGCGGGGCATGCGTGAGCGCAGTCTCCGGGACCGTGCTCGCGTTCGACTTCGGCGAGCGCTGGCTCGGCGTCGCGGTGGGTGAGGACGCGATGAAGGTCGCGCATCCGCTCGCCACCATCGACGCGCGCGGCGCCGCTGCCCGCTTCGACGCGATCGCCGCGCTCGTCGCCGAATGGCGGCCGGCGCGCTTCGTCGTCGGCCTGCCGCTCGGTCCCGACGGCGAGCGGCACGCGCTCGCCCCGCGCGTGGAGCGCTTCGCGCGCCAGCTCGAAGGCCGCTTTCGCGTCCCGGTGACGCTGGTCGACGAGCGGCTCTCGTCGGCGGAAGCCGAATCGCGGCTCCGCGCCGCGGGACGCGGCGGGCGCAGGCACCAGGGCCTCGCCCACCCGATGGCGGCGCAGGTCATCCTTCAGGACCACTTTGACCGCGGCGACCGCGGCGACCGCGATGCAGCTCCCTGACGCCGAAGCGCTCTGCGCCGAGCTGGTGAAGAAGCTGCGGCCCGCGGTGACCGCCGCGACCGGCATGGTCGGCATTCATACCGGGGGCGCGTGGCTCGCCGAGCGGCTGCACCGCGAGCTCGGCCTCCAGCTTCCGCTCGGCCGGCTCGACATCTCGTTCTACCGCGACGACTACCGGAAGCTCGGGCTGCACAAGTCGGTGCGGGCGAGCCAGATCCCCTTCGACGTCGCCGACCGCCGCCTGCTGCTCGTGGACGACGTGCTCTACACCGGCCGCACCGTGCGCGCGGCGATGAACGAGCTGTTCGACTACGGCCGGCCGGAATCGATCGCGCTCGTTGCGCTCATCGATCGCGGCGAGCGGCAGCTCCCGATCTGCGCCGACTGCTGCGGCGCGACGCTCGCGGTACCGAAGGGCAAGATGCTGCGCCTCGACCGCAACGACGCCGGTCGCCTCTCGCTGCGGCTCGACGATGCGTAACCCGCAATCCCAAGGACAACTGAGCGCCTCCGGCGAGCTCGTCCACCTCCTCACGCTCGAGGGGCTGCCGCG
>Ga0187894_10001331_pt1 | contig 31945 bp, 25 predicted proteins | sample GBC1701081metaG_FD_136650 | JGI IMG/M metagenome (GOLD analysis project Ga0187894, IMG submission 136650) | White microbial mat communities from a lava cave in the Kipuka Kanohina Cave System on the Island of Hawaii, USA - GBC170108-1 metaG ...
CGCTACCGACCACCTGTCCGGCGAGCGACGTGCCCGCCGTTCGCGGGATGAGTCCGATCCGGCGCCGGTTCGCGAACGCCAGCAGCCCGCGCACGTCGGCCTCGGACCTCGGCAACGCCACCGCCGCCGGCAGCTCCTGGTATTCCGACGCGTCCGTCGCATAGAGCCGCCGCATGGCGGGGCCGGTGTGCAGCTCGCCCTCGAGCCGGGCGGCCAGCGTCGGGAAATCAAATGCGGGGGCGGCGTGCATCAACGCCGTGATTTCGTAGGCCGCGCCCGCCGGGTTGGCGAGTCTCGCGTGCTTTTAGGCTGAATGGACGAGCGGAAGAGACTTGGACAACCGCGCGCCGGAAGGTTAGTTTCATCGAAACGAACAACCTGCGCGCCGGATGCGCGCTTTCCCGCCATGACCGCCCTGAACGCACCCGAAAATTTCAACTGGCCGCTCGCCTACGAGGCCGAGGCGCTGCTGTCGCGCCACATCAACGCTTTCCTCGAGGCCAACCCCGATGCCGCACGGCTGGCGCAGCGCATGCACGGCGAGACGGGCACGGAGTTCTTCGAGTGGACCGATCATCTGGTCGTCTCGCCCGAGCACGAGCAGGCGCTGCGCGAGGCGGGCTTCCGGCCCGAGGCGGCCGAGGCGCCGGCCGGCCATGCGGTGCTGGCGCACCCGCACGCGATGCTGCCGCGGGTGCTGATCAGCGCCGGGGCCGGGGCCAGCCATGCGCCGCTGGCACTGTCCATCCGCGCGGAGCGCCTGGCGGACTTCATGCAGCGCAACGGCCTCCCGGGCGAACCGGCCGGCCGGCCTGGCGCGCGGTATCGCGTGGCAACCATCTCGTGCGAGGGCGGGGCGCTGTTCCAGGCGGTGGAGCGGCTCGGCTACCGCGGGTTCGTCGTGAAGGAGCCGGCGCCGGGTTTCGCGGGCGCGGTGCAGCGCGTGCAGGAGCTGTGGCAGACGCGGAAGCGCGACTTCGCCAGCGACGACGAGGGCGTGCAGCACGCGTTCGAGGTGCAGAAGCAGTGCGTCGATCTCGTGGGCGTGGACGCGGCGTGCGAGCTGTTCTTCGCCGAGGAGCGGGAGTTCTGGATGTTCCGCAACCGGGCCGGCCGCGTGCAGAAACGCCGGCAGGACCTGCTCGGGCTTGGCTGGGCCAACCACGACCACCACACGTTCCGCTGCTCGCGGAAACATTTCCCCGACCTCGTGAAGTTCATGGAGAACCTCGGGGTGGAAAAACGCGAGCGGTTCTACGCCGGCGCCGAGGCCGGGTGGGGCGCGCAGGTGATGGAGGCGGCCGCGGTCGGCATCGTGGTGTTCGCCGACGTGGACCTGCAGCCGGACGAGGTGGACGGGGACTACGCCGCCAAGCGGCTGCCCGAGGTGGCGAAGATGGGCACGGTCGGGCTGTGGTGCGGGCTGCATGGCGACAGCTTCCTGCAGGCGGGCATGCACCACCTCGAGGCGCGCTTCAACCACCCGCTGCTGCGCGACCAGCTCGCGGCCGAGGGCATCAGGACCATGGCGCCGTTCTCGGACTTCCCGTTCCTCAAGCAGGCGTTCACCGAGGGCGAACGCTGGGCGGTCAATCCGGCGCGCATCGAGACGCTGCTGAAGAAGGGGCTGATCACCAAGGCGCAGGCCGACGGGTTCCTCAAGGACGGCGCCATCGGCAGCCACCTCGAGAACCTCGAGCGCCAGGGCGGCTTCAAGGGCTTCAACCAGAAGTCCGTCAGCGCGATCATCGCCGCGGTCGACCCGCGGAAGATGCAGGAGCCCGTCCACGCGCGGTGATCATCCCTGGAGGCCGGTCTCCCGGCCCGCCGCGGCCGGTCAGGAGACCGACCCTCCAAAGAACCAGCCAACCCCTTAGCATGTCATTCTGAGCGCGGCGAAGAATCCAGAACCACTATCGCAGCGAACATCGTGATGGATCCTTCGCTGCGCTCAGGATGACAAGACACACATGAAAATCGGAATCATCGGCGCCGGCAAGGTCGGCGCCACCATCGCCACTCTCCTCGAATCCTGCCGGTTCTGCTCGGGGGTCGTCCTCGCGGACACGCGGGCGGGCGTTGATCTGACGGGTCTGAAGAAATCAAAGCTCAGGCAGACGGATGTCACCAAGCGCCCGCAGCGCGACGCGTTCGTCAAGGGCGTGGACGCCATCGCGAGCGCGGCGCCGTATTACCTCAACAAATCCATCGCCGAGGCCTGCGCGAAGGCGGGCGTGAGCTACTTCGACCTGACCGAGGACGTCGAGACGACGGCCCATGTGCGGAAGCTCGCGGAGAAGACCAAGGGCGTGACCTTCATGCCGCAGTGCGGCCTGGCGCCGGGCGCCATCAACATCGTGGGCGGCTCGCTGGCATCGTCGCTGCAGTTCGTCCGCCAGTGCGAGATGCGCGTGGGCGCGCTGCCGCTGAACGCCAGCAACCAGATGAAGTATTACCTGAGCTGGAGCACGGCCGGGCTGATCAACGAATACTGCCAGGTCGGCGAGGCGCTCTTTGGCGGCAAGCTGGTCGGCACGATGCCGCTCGACGGGCTGGAGCGCATCACCATCGACGGCGTCGAATACGAGGCGTTCAACACCTCCGGGGGCGTGGCGACGATGTGCGAGACCTTCGCCGGCAAGGTGCAGGAGCTGAACTACAAGACTCTGCGCTATCCCGGCCACCGCGACTTGATGAAGTTTCTGCTGCACGACCTGAACCTCGCGCCGCGGCAGGAGCTGGTGACGCAGATCTTCGACCAGGAGGTGCCGCTCACCGAGTCGGATGTCGTCGTGTTCTACGTCAGCGCCGTCGGCACCGACCGCGAGGGCCGGCTCAAGCAGCGCAGCTTCATCAAGAAGCTGCTCGGGAGCACGGTGAAGGGTCGGAAACTCAACGCCATCCAGCTGACCACCGCCGCGGGCATCACGGGCGTGCTGGAGCTGTTCGCGAAGGGGAGGCTCGGCCCGGGCTTCGTGAAGCAGGAATCCGTCGCGCTGAAGGACTTCCTCGGCACGCAATGGGGCGGCCGGGTGTATGGGAAATGATTTATGATTTGCGATGGACGATTTACGATTGGCCGAACCAACCTCCCGATCCGTGTCATTCTGATCCCGCGTTGGCGGGAAAAGAATCCAGTATGATGAGCGCGAGCGATTGTGTTGCTGGATCCTTCACTTCGTTCAGGCTGACACGCAAAATGTATGGCGACTAAGAATTCAGTGGTATCCGTTGCGAAAGCGATCTTCCCCGAACTCGGGCTGGCCTTCCGGGGCGTGAATCCCGGCGCGTTCGGCGGCAAATGGGGCGGCACCGGTCCGCTGCTCGAGAAGCGCTCGCCCATCGACGGCTCCGTGCTCGCGCGCGTGCAGCAGGCCTCGCCCGCCGACTGTGAGCGCGCGGTCGCGGCGGCGTCGAAGGCGTTCTCTGCGTGGCGCGACCTGCCGGCGCCGAAGCGCGGCGAGGTCGTCCGCCGCTACGGCGAGGCCCTGCGCGGCTTGAAGAAGGAACTCGGCGCGCTGGTCACGCTCGAGGCGGGCAAGATCCCCGCCGAGGGCGAGGGCGAGGTGCAGGAGATGATCGACATCTGCGACTTCGCGACCGGGCTCTCGCGCCAGTTGCACGGTCTCACCATCGCCTCGGAGCGGCCCGGCCACCGGATGATGGAGACGTGGCAGCCGCTCGGCGTCGTGGGAATCATCTCGGCGTTCAACTTCCCCGTCGCGGTCTGGGCGTGGAACAGCGCCCTCGCCGCCGTCTGCGGCGACACGACGCTCTGGAAACCGTCCGAGAAGACCCCGCTCACCGCCATCGCGTGCATCAAGATTGCCGAAAAAGTCTGCCGCGAGTGCGGCGTGGACCCGGCGGTGTTTTCCCTGGTCATCGGCGACGGCCCGGCCGTCGGCGAGCTGCTGACGAACGACCGCCGCATCCCGCTCGTGTCGGCCACCGGTTCCACGCGGATGGGCCGGCGCGTCGGCGGGGTGGTGGCGCAGCGTTTCGGCCGGTCGCTCCTCGAACTGGGCGGCAACAACGCCATCATCGTCACGCCCTCGGCAGACCTGAAGCTGGCGAAGCGCGCGGTCGTGTTCGGCGCGGTCGGCACGGCGGGCCAGCGCTGCACCTCGACGCGCCGCATCATCGTGCATGAGTGCATCCGCGAGGACTTCGTGAAGTCGCTCGTCGCCGCCTACAAGCAGCTGCCGATCGGCAGCCCGTTGAAGGCCGGCAATCTCGTCGGGCCGCTGATCGACGCCTTTGCCGTGCAGGCCATGCAGACGACCCTCGCCGAGCTGAAGAAGGCGGGCGGAAAGATCCTTTTCGGCGGCGGTCTGCTCAAGGGCGCGAAGTTCGCCGGCGGGCATTATGTGACCCCTTGCATCGCCGAGGCGCGGAACCAGTGGGCGGTCGTGCAGCACGAGACCTTCGCGCCCATCCTCTACGTCATGGGCTACCGCGACCTCGACGAGGCCATCGCGATGCAGAACGCCGTGCCGCAGGGGCTCAGCTCGGCGATCTTCACCACCGACCTGCGCGAGGCGGAGCGCTTCCTGTCCGCGCGCGGCAGCGACTGCGGCATCGCCAACGTCAACATCGGCACGAGCGGCGCGGAGATCGGCGGCGCGTTCGGTGGCGAGAAGGAGACCGGCGGCGGCCGCGAGAGCGGCAGCGACTCCTGGAAGGCCTACATGCGCCGGCAGACGGTGACCGTGAATTATTCCGACGACCTGCCGCTGGCGCAGGGCATCAAGTTCGGGGATTGAGCGACCGTCTTGCTTTGATGGCGGATTGCAACGATGCAAGTCGCTGCAAGGTAGAGCTGAAGGATGCAGAAGGCGATTATCACCAAGTCTGGAGGAAGCACCCGATGTGCTTGGAAGAAGTTCCGCAATACGAGCGGCATGGCGGCAGCGATTGCCGCCACAATGATACCTGCCGTCAGCTGTGTCCTTGAAAACATCTTTCGTTCTATCAGCAGCGAAAATGTGAGTCCGAAGGCGAATGCACCATAAACAATCACAGGCATTACAAGAACGGCGAGAAGCAGGACGATCAAAGGAGCGAGTGGCAAGAAGACCAGAGCGACGAGGATGTTCTCGGAGTTCGTTACGATCGATAGAAACAATCCCAGAAGGCAGGCCGTGCTCAAATAGCTTGCGGCCAAAATATGCGTGGCGGGATGCTCGAGAATCCAGATCGCTTTTGGAATCTTGTGCGGCATCGGCTGATGGTTGACGGGAGCATATTTGGCTGGCCGCTGTTGTCAGTCTGCAAATCTTCAAAGAGAGATCCTACTTCCGCCCGCCGGGCGGGAGGATGAGGACGGCGCATTTCGCGTCCTTGAGCACGCCGCTGGCGGTGCTGCCGACGAGCAGATCGTAGAGCTTCCCATGGCCGTGCGAGCCCATGATGATGTAGTCGGCCTTCACGCGCTTCGCCTCCTCGTTGATCATCAGCACCGGCGCGCCATGCACCACGCGGGCCTCGGCTTCGAGGCCGCCCTCGCGGAGCATGCGCGAGTATCCGGCCAGCTTCTCGCGACCGGCTTTCTCGCCGGCGTTGATGGCGTCCTGCACCGCCTCGACCGGCAGGGCGAAGTCGCCGGTGGAGACAGGCGGCTGCACCACGTGCAGGAGGGTGATGCCACCCTTCAACGCGCGGGCCAGAGACACGGCGTGGTCGATGACTCTGTCGGTCATCGAGGAGAAATCGACGGGGACGAGCAAGGCTTTCATGCCCCAAGATAGCACACCTGACCCGGCCCGGAAACCCCTGAAGCCCGCCACGATCCTGCTTCGGGTTTGCCAACGTCCACGGGCCGCGAAAGCCTTCCAAACCACTCCTTCTCCGCATGACTTCCTCCACGGCTCCGCATTCCTGGAAATTCTTCCGCACCGGCGAGCTCGAACAAGCCGCCCTCGAGACCGGCGCCGACCTGCTCCAGCTCGAGCACCTCGACCAAAAGCTCTGGGTCGCGCTCAGTTGCCCGGTCAAGGGCCTCGAGCTCGACGAGAAGACGCTGGCGCTGATCGACACCGACGGCGACGGCCGCATCCGCGTGCCGGAGCTCATCGCCGCCATCAACTGGGCCGCGGCGCGCCTCAAGGATCCCGGCGAGCTGCTCCAGGGCGCGGACGCGCTGCCGCTCGCCGCGATCCACCACGGCACGCCCGAGGGCAAGGTCATCCTCGCCTCGGCGCGGCAGATCCTCGCCAGCCTCGGCCGGAAGGACGCCACCGCCATCTCCGCCGCACTGAGCGGCGACACCGCGGCCATCTTCTCCGCCAGCGCACTGAACGGCGACGGTGTCATCCCGCCCGAGGCCACGGAGGACCCGGCCGCGCAGACACTCATCAAGGACATCATCACCTGCCTCGGCGGAGCGAAGGACCGGACCGGCTCCGAGGGCGTGACCGGCGAGCAGATCGCGAAGTTCTTTGACGAGCTCGCCGCCTACGCCGCATGGGTCGAGCAGAGCGCGGCCAAAGACATCGCCGTGCTCGGCGAGGCGAGCGATGCCGCCGTGGCGGCGCTGCGCGCGGTGCGGCCGAAGGTGGAGGACTATTTCGGCCGGTGCCGGCTGGCGGCGTTCGACGCCCGGGCCACCGGCGCGCTCAACCGCGCCGAGAGCGAATACCTCGCGCTCGCCGCCAAGGACATGAAGATCACCGCCGACGAGGTGGCGGGCTTCCCGCTGGCGCGCGTCGAGGCGGGCCGGGCCCTGCCGCTGCTCACCGGGATCAATCCCGCCTGGGCCGGCGCGCTCGCTGTGCTGCACCGGGCGGTCGTCACGCCGGTGCTCGGCGCCGGCAAGACGGCGCTGACCGAGGCGGAGTGGGCGGCGCTCAACGCGCGGTTTGCCCCCTACGAGACCTGGCTCGGCAGCAAGACCGGCAGCGCCGTCGAGCAGCTCGGTCTGCCGCGGGTGAAGGAGATCCTCGCCGGGCGCGGTCGCGAGGCGCTCGACGCCCTCGTGGCGCGGGACAAGGCGCTCGAGCCGCAGTTCAAGGCCATCAGCGACGTGGACCGGCTCGCGCACTACCACCGCGACCTGCGCACGCTGCTGCACAATTTCGTCAACTTCGCCGACTTCTACTCGCGCGACCGGCAGGCCGCCTTCCAGGCCGGCACGCTCTACCTCGACAGCCGCGCGACCGAGCTGTGCGTGCAGGTGGCCGGCCCGAGCCCGCTCGCCGCGATGAGCAAGGCCTACATCGCCTACTGCGACTGCCGGCGGCCCGGCGGGGCGGCGATGAAGATCGCCGCGTGCTTCACGCAGGGCGACAGCGACTACCTCTTCACCGGCCGCAACGGCGTGTTCTACGACCGGCAGGGGCGCGACTGGGACGCGACCATCACGAGCATCGTGGACAACCCGATCAGCATCGGGCAGGCGTTCTGGGCGCCCTACAAGAAGTTCATCCGCATGGTGGAGGAGCAGGTGGCCAAACGCGCCGCCGCGGCCGAGGCCGCCTCGTCCGGTAAGCTCGCCGCCGCCGCGGAGCAGACGGCGAACGCAGACAAGTCCGGCCCCGCCGCCGCCCCGAAGAAGATCGACGTCGGCACGGTGGCCGCGCTCGGCGTGGCCGTCGGCGCCATCGGCGGCGCGCTCGGCGCCATCGCCACCGGCCTGGCCAAGCTTGCCCTCTGGCAGCTTCCTCTGGTCCTGGTCGGGCTCATGCTCGTCATCTCACTGCCCTCGATGGCCATCGCGTGGCTCAAGCTCCGGCAGCGCACAATCGGGCCGCTGCTCGAGGCCAACGGCTGGGCCATCAACGGCCGGGTGAAGATCAACCTCCCGTTTGGCTCGAAGCTCACGGAGGTGGCGGCGCTGCCGCCCGGTGCCCGCCGCGTGCTCGAGGATCCCTACGAGGATCACGCGGCCCGGCGCCGCCGGCAGCTCTACTGGGTGGTCGGGCTGGCGCTCCTCGCCATCGCCATTCGCGTGCATGCGGTGTATTTCAACGACGGCGTTTACTTCTGGCAGCAGCCGCCCGCCGCCGCGGCGCCGGCCGAGCCGGCGAAGTAAATGCGGGGGAACCGCCTCCGCCCGGCGGGGTGCCCGTTGTCGGGTTTGAGGCGGGTCAGCGATCCCGCCGCGACCAGCCGCTTCAACCAGCCGCGCTGAGTCCGCGGCCCGAGCCGGCCGCCCGCGGAAATTGTCATCCATTAATTGACAAACTCCCAAGGGGATCGCTTTACAGATTACGCGCGCTGAAACCGGCTGGCGGGGAGGAGCGGCGGCCCGCGCCGCTCGCCCGCCGATATTGTCATCCATTAATTGACAAACGCCGAAGGGGGCTGCTCCGGTGTTTGTCAATTAATGGATGACAATCTCTGCGGGGGAGGAGGGAGGCGGAGGGGCTTATTTCAGGACGCCGAGGAGGCTGGCGAAGTCGTCGGTCCAGAGGACGGGCTTCGCGGTGGCGTCCGGGGGCGGGTCGGCGTGCGGCGCGAGGGCGTCGTCTTCGAGCAGCCCGGGGTCGCGGCTGAGCAGCATCCAGGTGGTGCTGTAGAGCCACCAAGTGTCGTCGCCGGGCTCGTCGGCGATGGTGAGGAAGTGCATGAGCTGGCGCTTGGCCTGGGCCACGATGACGGGGCGGAGGTCGAGGTGGCGGTTGGAGATATGCACGGCGATGACGCCGCCGGGCCGGAGGTGCTCGAGGTAGAGGTCGAAGGCCTCGGCGGTGAGCAGATGCACGGGGATGGCGTCGCTGCTGAAGGCGTCGAGCGCGAGCAGGTCGAAGCGCTGGCGTTGGCCGCGGGCCAGTTCGGCCTCGAGGCTGAGGCGCGCGTCGCCGGGGACGAGCTCGACGGCGGCGGGGCTGTCGGCGAGGTAGGTGAAGCGCTGGCGGGCGATGCGGGTGACGTCGGGGTTGATCTCGTAGATGCGGAGGCGGTCGCCGGGCAGCCCGTAGGCGGCGATGGAGCCGGCGCCGAGTCCGACGAGGCCGATGTGGCGGCCGGGGAAGCCGGGGAGGAAGTCGATGATGCGGCCCACGCCGCTGGTCGGGCCGTAGTAGGTGGCGGGCTGGAGGGAGCGCGGGCGCTCGGTGAACTGGAGGCCGTGGGTGGTGACGCCGTGGCTGAAGAGCAGGTAATGGGTCGGGGCGCCGGCGTTGTAGGAGCGGACTTTGAGGGTGCCGTAGAAGTTGCGCACGCGCTCGACGGCGGTGCGGGCGCCGTCCACGGCCTGGATGATGAAGACCACGCCGAGCAGGATGGACATGAGGAGGGGGAACAGGCTCATCCGCGGCCGCCAGGCGCGGCCGACGGGCCGCCAGCCGTCGTGCAGGCAGGCGTGGAGGAGCACGAATACGCAGAGCAGTTCCAGCCAGTGGCCGCGGTGGAAGGTCCGCACGTGTTCGAGGAAGAGCCGCAGCCAGTCGAGCGGGCCGTCCGCGCCTTTGGTTTTCAGGGCGGGGAGGAGGAGGAGGAGGGTCAGCACGCCGAGGCCGGAGCCGGCCGCGAGTTCGCGGCTGCGGCGCACGAGGCAGAGCACGCCGGTGAAGTAGGCCAGGGTCCACAATCCGAGGGGCAGCTCGTAGTAGTCGGGGAACACGCGCGGGGCGGCGACGGCGACGAGGACGCCGCCGAGGGCTCCGCCGAGGGCGATGCACAGGTAGAAGGCGGTGAGGTGGCGCGGCGCGGGTTTGAGCAGGTGCAGTTCGCCGTGGCCCACCATGCAGGCGGCGAAGAGGGTGAGGAGGTAGCCGGCGACTTGCAGCGGGAGCTTGGCTGACGGCCCCTGGTCGAGGAGGTGCCAGACGGTGCCGCAGCCGATGGCCAGCAGCGCGCTGAAGCTCGCGCGCGCATACCAGCGCGGGTGATCGAAGCAGAGGATGAAGGTCAGCAGATACAGCCCCAGCGGCACGATCCAGAGGAAGGGGATGACCGCCACGTCGGTGCTGAGCTTGTTGGTGACGGCTACGAGCAGCACCGAGGCGACCGCGGGCAGCGCGATCCAGAAAAACACCACCATCGCCGTCGGCGCGACCGCATCCCCGGTTTTGTCCTCCCCCGGGGCGGGCGGAGCCGGAGCGTCGGGCAGGTTCCGCGCCCGCCAGGCGGACGCGCCACAAAGCACGGCAAAGAGCACCATGCCGCCGGACCAGGCCCAGCTCTGCTGCGGGCGGGTGAGCAGCGGCTCGACGGCGAAGGGGTAGGCGAGGAGCGCGAGGAGCGAGCCGGTGTTGGAGAGCGCGTAGAGCCGGTAGGGCGACACGCCCGGGTGCGCGAGGCTGAACCAGCGCTGCACGAGCGGTCCGGTGGCGGCGAGGGCGAGGTAGGGCAGCCCGAGGCAGGCGCCGAGCAGCAGCAGGATGCGGCTGGTCGGGGCGTCGCCGTTGAGCGGCTTCCATTCGGCGCCGGGCGCGATGGGCAGGGTGGCGAGGGCGAGGGCGAGGAGCGCGAGATGCACCCACGCCTGCCGGCGCGGCGCGAGCCAGGTGGAGGTGGCGTGCGCGTAGGCGTAGCCGCCGAGCAGCAGGGTCTGGAAGAAGAGCAGGCAGGTGGTCCACACGCCGGGGCTGCCGCCGAACCAGGGCAGGATGTATTTGCCGATGAGCGGCTGGACGAGGAACAGCAGGAAGGCCCCGGTGAAGATCGTCAGTGCGTGGAGTAGCATCGGCGGACGGATGGCCGAGGAGGGAGAACGGCGGCTTCGGAGCCGGCGGGCAATACCGCGCCTCGGCCGGGCGGGCCGTGCGGTCCGGAGCGGTTTGGCCGCTCCGCTCCGTGCCCAGGCAACCGGTGATCATCCGTGGCGGGAGGAGCCGGCTTCACTTCGTGAGGTAGAACGGATTCGGGAGCTTGAAGGTGCGCTCGGCGAAGCCGCCGGCGAGGTCGCTGTGCTGGTCGCCGAGGTTGGCGATGATGGTGTAGCCGTCTTCCGTGATTTTTTTCCGCGTGGCGGTTTTGAAGGCCTGGGTGGGGCCGCGGTCGGCGTCGGGCTTGAGGTGGAGGGCGACGTGGTCGTCGAGGCCGGCGGCGCGGAGGTTGGCCTCGGTGCCGGGGCGGTCCTTCTCGCGTCGGCCGGTGAGGTAGAAGACGGCGACGCCGCGCGCGCGGGCGGCGAGATAGACCTCCTTGACCGGCTGGATGGCCGGGGCGGTGCCCTCGGCGACCCACTGGTCCCAGAGTTCGGGCAGGTAGCCGAAGTCCATCTCGCGCATGTGGGCGAGGTTGCTGAGGAGGGTTTCGTCGAGGTCGAAGACGATGGCGAGGCGCCCGCCGGGCTGCGGGGGCGCGGCACGGCGCTCGACCCAGGCCTTTGCCTCGGCCGCGACGGCGGCGAGGCTTCGCGCGTAGGCGCCGGATTCGGCGTAGGCGATGAGTTCCTGCTTGAGGAGGTAGAGGTTTGGCGGCTCGGCGGCGGCCGCGCGAGGCGCGGGGGCCGGGGACAAGGCGCAGCCGGCGAGCCCCGGGAACATCGGGGCGAGCAAGAGGGCCAGCAGCAGGGGCAGGAGGCGGGGCGGTTTCACGCGGGCGAGCGTGGCAGCGGGGCGGCCGGGGGCAATCCGCTTTGACGGGTTCAGCGGCGCTTCTTCAGCTTGACCTCGGCGGTGGCGGCATCGACGAGGAGATGGACCTCGGAGCCGGTGTTGGTGCCGATGTAGTCGATGGTGGTGGAGGCGAGGACGGGCAGGTAGGGCGCGAGGTCGCGTTTCTCGTCCTCGATGGAGACCTGCAGGCTCCACAGCTCCTCGCCGCGGGGGGCCCGGCCGCGGCGGTCGCGCCCGGCGCTCTCGGGGGCGGGCTCGCGCGCGGTGAGCTTGAGATATTTTTCGAAGACGAGGATGGGCGCCGGCGTGCCGCGGCCCACGCTCAAGGCGCCGGCGCCGAGTCCGGTATTGGAGGGGCGGTAGATGATCTTCATCTGGCCGGGGCCGACGCCGTATTCGGCGGTGATGATCATGCCGGCGGGGGCGTTGGCCGGGGCCTCAAACATGCCGCGGGCGGCGAGGGCGGTGCGGACGCCGGCATGGACCTGCGCGGTCACGCTGTCGGCCTGGCTGCCGGTGGGGTCGAGGAGCTCGAGGCGGTAGGAGACGCCGAGGGACTTGGCGGGGTTGTTGATCGAGTCGATCTTGACGTCATGCACCGTCTTGCAGCCGGTGAGGAGCAGGGCGGCCGCGGCGACGGGCAGGAGGAAAGGGCGCGGGAGGCCACGCATCGCCGCACACCATAACCCGGGTCCGCCGGTCCGCAATCCCGCAGCGGCCGGGGGGCGGCGATTTCACGGGGAACTCCTGCCCGCGGCCGGGCGGGGTCATTTCCCGCGTTCGTAAACGACGTAGTAGTGCGCGGGCTTCGGGTCGGTCGGGAAGCGCGCGGGGTATTCCTTGCCGGTGAGATTGTAGCAGATGCGGAGGGTGTCGCCCGGCGGCTCGTGGATGCGGGGATGATCTTGCCGGCGTTGGGGCCGTCGAGGCCGGTGACGGTCATGCGCCGGGGTTTCGCCGACTCGTCGAGGCCGGGTGTGCCGCCGTCGGGGCTGGGGCGCGGCGGCGTCTGCACGATGACCTCGTAGTGCGCACCGACGATGGTGAGCGTGATGGTCTTGATCATTTCGACGGGCATCGGCCGGCCGGCCAGCTCGGCGCTGGAGGGCTTCCACACTCCGGACATCGCCGGCAGATCCTTCGCGGCGTGCGCGGATGCGGCCAGCAGGCAGGCGAGGAACAGGGGGAGGATGCCGGACGGCAGCTTCATGGCGCGGGAGGTTGTGGCATGGGGTTGTCGGGGTGTCACGCAACTGGCGAGACGGAAACGTCCCGCCCGGCCGGCTCTGGGGCGGCTGGCCGCGGGATAGGGTGCCGGGCGTGAAAGCCGCCACGTCAGGGCCCATGGCTCTTGCCGACCTGAAGTCGGTTGTGAGAGCTGTTTGCGCCCGGCATCCGGTGGCGCGGTTGGAACTGTTCGGGTCGCAGGCGGCCGGCGGGATGCGGCCGGGCAGCGAGGTGGATTTGCTGGTCGAGTTTCTGCCGGGATCCAACCCCGGCCTGCTGGAGATGGGCGCATGCAGGAGGAGCTGGAGGAGGAACTCGGCCGCAAGGTGGACCGGTTGAGCCGGCGCGCGGTGGAAAAGAGCCGCAATGCCTGCCGCCGCTGTTCGATATTGCGCCAGCCGGTGACGCTCTGTGTCCGATGACCGGCAGTCCGGCCTGTTGCGGGACATGCTGGACTTCGCGCTGTGATCCGGACTCACCTGGCATCGGCGGACCGGAACGCTTTCATGACCGAATCGGAGAAGCAGGATGCTGTGCTGCGTCGTTTCGAGAGCATCGGCGAGGCGGCCAGCCGGCTGGCGCCCGAGACGCAGGCGCTGTTTCCGGACATACCGTTCCGGGCGATGCGAGGCATGCGCAACATCATCGCGCACGATTACGGCGAGGTGGATCTGGAGCTGGTGTGGCAGACGGCGGAGGCCGATCTGCCGAAGCCGATCGAGACCTTGGAAGAGTATTTCCGAAGGAAGTGTTGAGGTGCGGGCGGATGGCGTGTCTTGACAGCCGCCGACGTTGACAGCTCCTTGCCGGTGTGACGAATCCAGCCCGTAGAAGGCCAAAGTCAGCGGCTAAGAACAGGCCCGACCGTGAGGCAGCGAAGCGGAAGAGCTTTATCGCCTATCTTGGCGCCATTCCGAAGGACGAGATTGCTTCTTTCCCGCGGAGATCGGATTTGCCGCGGAATCTGGTCTGAATTCTTAACTGGGGAAGCGGGGGATTAAATCGTTCGGAGATGAACGTGCTGGATCCGTTCGGAGATTGATGCGTGTGGTGGCGCGGCAACGGCAGCGCGATGACAAGGCACGGCCGGTCGGGAGACGGGCCCTCCATCCCAAAGCGGCGGGAGGTCAGTTGGCCGAGGGAGGAGGCTCGATGGCGGCGAGCACGCCAACTGCCAGGTAGATCTTGCCCCAGTTGCGGCCGGTCGTCTCCTTCATGATTCCCTTGGCTTCCAGTTCGCGAATGACACGGGTGGCGGTCGGCTGGCTCACGCCCATGACTTCGGCTGCTTTGGCGATGGAGATATAGGGGTTGGCAAACAGCCGGTCCACGAGGGCGTGGTCGGTCTGCCGCATCAGACCTTCGCGCAGTTCCAGCAAGCGACGGGCGCGCGTGGCGGCGTCGCGGGCGGTCTCCTCGACGCCGGCGAGGAAATACCGGATCCACGGAATCCAGTCCCCGTGGGTGCGGACGCGCTGCAGCAGGTCGTAATAGTCCTGGCGATGCCGCTCGATGAAGTCGGAGAGATAGAGCAGGGGCCGGGAAAGCCGGCCGCGCTCGATCAGGAACAGCGTGATCATCAGGCGTCCGACGCGTCCGTTGCCGTCGAGGAAGGGGTGAATGGCCTCGAACTGCTCGTGCATGATGGCGCATTGCACGAGATTGGGCGTCCGGTCGTGAAGATGAAGGTATCGCTCCCAGTCGGCGAGCAGCTCGGTCATTTCGTCAACCGGTGGCGGCACGTAGGGTGCGTTCATCAGGTTGCTGCCGGCCGGGCCGATCCAGTTTTGGGAGCGGCGGAATTCGCCGGGCGTGGCCTTGTCCCCGCGAACACCACGCATGAGCTGCTCGTGCAGTTCCCGGACGAGGCGCAGGGACAGCGGCAGATCCTTCAGCCGGGCGATGCCATGCTCGAGGGCGGAGACATAGTCATGCACTTCGCGCAGATCGTCGGCGTTGCTCGCGGCGGCGTGGGACGGGGTGGCTTCATCGAGCAGAACTTCCGAGAGGCTGGCTTGGGTGCCTTCGATGCGGGATGACTGCACGGCTTCCCGGCGCATCAGTGGTCCGATCAACAGATGGGGATTGGGCAGCACATGTCCCAAGCCCGACAATTCACTCAACGCGGCATCGGCCCGCGATAGCGTCAGGACCAGATCATCATCAAAGCTGAGGCTCGGCGGGAGAGTGGCCGGGATGAATGCATGATACCCGGTCGAATGCCGGATTACGCGTCCGGCTGAAGGATTCTTAAAATCTTCCGGGTTCATTTTAAAAGCATGAGGACTAAATTAAAGTTATGCGTAATCCGCAACCATGCTTTTAACGAATATCGCCATATCTTTAAAAGGTCTGGCAGGCTTTTAAAGCGAACCGCTAAGCATCAGGTTGATAGGGCTTAAGGAGGTTGTCAGGTCGTCCGCGGTCGGTCAGGAGACAGGCCCCTCCAGGGAGGAGGCACGCCGATGAGTCTCCGTCGCCAAGGCTATGGAGCCCAAGGCGGCGGCCCTACAATCGCGGCGGACCGGGCCGGTCGCGCCCTACCAACGGGCCGGGGTCAGCAACCCCGGCGACAGCGACGGCGGGGTGGTCCGGTGCGGCTTTGCCGCCCGGTCTTGTCGCGAGCTTATGCGCGCACGGAACGGAGACCCCGGTCTGCAAAACGGCGCGCCCGGCGGTCGCGCCCTACCTGAGCGCGCGCGAGCGCGCGGCCCACATCACTTCAAGGTCAGATCGTTGATCTGAACCTCCTTCACGGCCCACTTGGTGACGGTGAGGCCTTTTGAAGTCCAGGTGCTGACGGCGAGGCTCGAGAGATCGAAATCGATCTCCCGGACGCGGACGCCGGATCCGCCTTCGCCAAGGCTTCGGCGCGACAAGGCGGCCTTACTTCAATTCGAGATCGTTAACCGTGACCTCTTTGATCCTCCACTTCGTGACTGTAAGCCCCTTCGATGTGCGTGTGCTGACGGGGATAGACGTCAGATCGAAATCGATTTCCCGGACTCTGGCTCCGGACCGGCCATCCAGCGAGACATGGATGGATTTGGGCATATCCTTTTCGCGGTCGGCGACGTGCAGCCACACCAACTTTGAGCCGTCGGCTTTGGCGAGGGGGTAGAGCTTGTCGCGGGAGAGGCCGCCGATCTGGAATTTTTTGGCGAAGGTCTTCCCGGCCGGGCCGAGGCGGTAGACCATGGTGTAGAACTTGCCGTCGCCTTCCTTCGGCCAGATGGAGACGTGCCGGATGTCGCGGCCCATGAAAACCTTGTCGCCCACCTTCGAGACCTTGAGCGTGGCGTCGCCCATGAGGCAGAGGACGGAATCGAGGATGGTGCACTCCTGCACGAACTCGTGCTGGCGCCAGTTGAGCCCGATGAAGCCGTCCTCGCGGTTGACGTAGAGCCGCTGGTTGGCGGTGACGACGTCGGAGGCCTTGATCTCTTCGAGCTCGTCGTAGCTGGTGCGGCGCTTGACGCCCTTGCCGTATTTTTCGGCGAGGTTCTCGAACCACGCGACGGCGTATTCGGTGAGTTTCCGGAGGTGGGCCTTGGTCTCCTTGATGCCCTCCTCGATCTTCGCGATGGCCTCGTCGGCCTGGAAACGGTTGTAGGCGGAGATGCGCTTGATCCGGATCTCGGTGAGGCGGGTGATGTCCTCGTCGGTGACCTCGCGGCGGAGCTTCTTCAGGTGCGGCTTGAGGCCGTCGCGGATCTCCTTGAGGACGCTCTCCCAGGTCTTGGACTTCTCGATGTTCCGATAAATCCGTTCCTCGATGAAGATGCGCTCGAGGGAGTCCCAGTGCCATTGCTGTTCGAGTTCGCCGAGCTTGATCTCGAGCTCGCGCTTGAGGAGCTCGCGGGTGGCCTCGGCGGACTGCTTGAGGATGTCGCGCACGCCGGTGAAGACGGGTTTGTCGCGGCCGTTGGTGGGGTCGCGGACGATGACGCAGGCGGCGGGGTTGAGCTGCACCTGGCAGGAGGTGAAGACGTAGAGCTGCTGGACGACCTTGTCGGGCTCGGAGCCCTGCGGGAGGTGGATGAGGATCTCGACCTTGTCGGCGGTGTTGTCGTCGACGTGTTTGATCTTGATCTTGCCCTTGGCGTTGGCGGCGAGGATGGACTCGATGAGGGACTCGGTGGTGACGCCGTAGGGGAGCTCGGTGACGGCGAGGAGGTATTTGGAGCGCTCCTCGATGCGGGCGCGGACCTTCACCTTGCCGCCGCGCTCACCGTCGTTGTATTCGGAGAAGTCGGCCGTGCCGCCGGTGGGGAAGTCGGGGAGGATGCGGAAGGTTTTTCCCTGGAGGTGGTTGACCGCGGCGCGGCAGAGGTCGTTGAAGTTGTGCGGGAGGATCTTGGTGGCGAGGCCGACCGCGATGCCGTCGGCGCCCTCGAGGAGGACGACGGGGAATTTGGCGGGGAGGGTGACGGGCTCGCGGGCGCGGCCGTCGTAGGAGGCCTGCCAGGCGGTGGTCTTGGGGTTGAAGAGGACGTCGCGGGCGAAGGGGGTGAGGCGGGCCTCGATGTAGCGGGGGGCGGCGGCGTCGTCGCCGGTGAGGACATTGCCGAAGTTGCCCTGCGGCTCGATGAGCCAGGCGCGCTGGGCGATGGCCACGAGGGCGGCGCCGATGGAGGCGTCGCCGTGCGGGTGGAGCTTCATCGTGGCGCCGACGATGTTGGCGACCTTGTGGAAGCGGCCGTCGTCCATATCCCAGAGGGTGTGGAGGACGCGGCGCTGGACGGGTTTGAGGCCGTCGTCGAGGTGCGGGACGGCGCGGTCGAGGATGACGTAGGAGGCGTAGTCGAGGAACCAGTTGCGGTAGGACGTGGCGAGCGGGGCGGGGTCGTCGTGGATCTTCCGGTTCTTCTTTCTCTTTGGGGGCTGCGCCTCCGAAGAGGAAATCCGAGAGCTGAGAGCTGAGACCTGAGAGGCCGAAGCGGAGGGCGAAGGGGCAAGGGGCAAGGGCGAGGCACCGGGGTCACCGACCCCGGCTACAGCTTTGGCGCTGCCGCGGCGGGACATGCCGGGCTTTTCAGCTTTCAGCTTTCCGGTTTCAGGTTTCGCCTTGGGCGTTTCGTCGCCGAAGGGCAGCTCAGGCTGGTCGGAGGAGGGGTGCTTGCGTTTGGCCATTGCTTGGGAAAGTAGCGGGCAGGGAGGAGCGGGTAGCGAGGAGAAAAAGACCGGAGACGGAGCGCGGCTGACAAATGGGAAAACACGGCCGCCGTCCGTCAAGCGGGTCCGTCCGTCCGTCAATCGGGCTTTGCGGGCGGCGCGGGTGCGCGGCGGAATGGCGGCGCATGGAAGCGGCATTGAAGCTGAACTCCAATCCTCCGGTCGGGGCGGGGGATGGCGGCGCGGAGGCGCCGGCGGCTTACACGCTGACGGACCTTGGCGCGGCGCCGGACAGCGCGCCGTTGCTGCCGGTGGCGTTGAACGATGCGGGCCAGGCGGCGGTGCATGGACATCCGGCGCGCCGGGCGGACGGGGAGGATCTGTTCAGCGGTTTTCTGTGGCAGGACGGCCTGCTGCGGTTTGCCGCGGCGTCGGCGGGGCGGCCGCCGGTGGCGGCGCTGGGCGGCAGCGGGCTGCTGGCGGGACACCGCCGGATGCACACGCCGGTGATGCGCGCGTGGGCGTCGCACCTGGGGGTGTTCGGCGCGGAGCGGTGGCGGGCGACGGAGAGCTGCGCGGCGGGGGTGAACGCCGCGGGCGAGGTCGCGGGCTACGTGGTGGCGGACGTGAACGGCGTGGCGCGGCGGCGCGCGTTCTGGATAAGCGCGGGCGGGGTGGTGCAGTTCCTCGATCCCGTGCCGGGCGGCGGCGCGCAGGCCGTGGCGATCAACGACCGGGGCGACGTGCTGGTGAACGCCGGCAACAGCGCGGTGGCCGACATGGATTCGCGGGCGTGGCTGTGGCAGGACGGCCGGTTTCATCAGGTCGGCGGGCCCGGGGCGGGCCGGCTCTGGGGCACGGCGCTGACGGCGGAAGGGCGCGTGGCGGGCCGCGCCCTGACCCTGTCGGGGCAACTGCACGCGTTCCTGTGGGCCGACGGAGTGCTGCACGATCTGAACCCCGATCCGGACTGCGAGAGCGAGGCGCTGGCGGCCAACGATCACGGCGTGGTGGTCGGGCGCTGTGTGGGGCCGGGGGGAAGCGATCCGCCTTCCGGTGGACGCGCGCCGGCGGCATGCGCGACCTGCGGGACTTCGTGCCGCAGGCCGCGGGCTGGAGTTTCAAGAGCGCGGTGGCGGTCAACGCCCGAGGCGGGATTGCGGGCGTGGGCCAGAAAGCCGGCCGTCCGCGCGGCTTCCTGCTGACCCCGGCCGCGTAGTCCGATCCGGGGCCAGCCGTCGCTCCGGCAATGCAGTCTCGCGCCGCCGCCGCCGATCGTATCCCCTCCCGCCATGCCGCGCCGCCGTTTCCGCCCGCTTCTGCTCGCCGCCGTGCTGGCGGCCGGAGCCGGGGCCGCGGAGGAGCGCGCCGCCCGGCCGGTCCCCCCGCTGGAGCGCGGGCTGCCGCTGATCCGGACATTCCTGCCACGCCAATACCGCGCGCACGACCAGATCTGGGCCATCACGGAGACGAACGAGGGCCTGATGCTCTTCGCCAACCTCGACCGCGTGACGGAGTTCGACGGGAGCAATTGGCGCAACATCGAGGTGCCCGGCGGCTCCTACATCCGGGTGATGGCGCGCGATGCCGCGGGCACGGTATTCGTCGGCGGGGTGAACGAGGTCGGCCGGCTGGCGCCGGGCCCCGACGGGCGGCTGGCCTACGAGTCGCTGCGGCACCTGGTGCCCGCGGAAGCCGGCGATCTCGGGGCCTTCTGGTGTTCGCATCCGCGACCCGACGGCCTGTGGCTGCAGGCCAACAACGCGCTGCTGCGCTGGAACGGCGCGGGTTTCGACACCTGGCGGATCGAGAGCAAGACCACGGCGCTCTCCCACGTCTGCCGCGACGAGATCGTCGTCTGCACGGACCGGGGCTGGTTCACCCCGCGACCGGGCGGGGCCTGGCGCCAGCTCGGCGGCGAGCAGCTCGGGCCGTGGCTGCCGCGCTTCTTCGTGCGGGGGGCGGACGGCGGCTGGCTCGTCGGCACGGGGATGAGCGGCCTCCGCGACTTCCGCGAGGACGCCACCTTCCGGCCGCATCCGACCGGGATCGACGAGTGGCTGAAAAAGTCGCGGCCGCTCTCGGCGCGGCAGCTCCCCGACGGGCGGATCATCATCCATTCCGTGCAGGGCGGCGCGGTCGTCCTCGGCCCGGACCTTTCGTTCCAGCTGCTGCTCGACGAGCAGACGGGGCTCGACACCAACACCGTCATCACCAGCCACACCGACCGGCGCGGCGTGCTCTGGCTCGGCACCGATCGGGGCATCGCGCGGGCCGCCCTGGACTCGCCCGTCCGTGTTTACGACACGCGGCAGGGGTTGCCGCGCAGCGGCACGGACACGATCGAGCGCCAGGTGGGGCGGATCATCGTCAGCGGCAACACCGGCGCGCTCGAGCTGCGGCCGCCGGAGAACCGGCCGGGTTTCGCGCGATTCGTCCCGCTGGAGCAGACGCGGGAGAAGTTCACGACGTTCCTGCGCCTGTCCGACGGCGTGCTCGGCGGCGGGCTGACGGGCGTCTTCTGGATCGGCGGCGGGCAGTCCGTGAAGATCGAATCCCCTCCGGGGGTGCGCGAGATCGTCGAGTCGCGGACGCAGCCCGGACGGTTTTTCGGCACGCACCTGCACGGGTTCTGCTCCTGGCGGCGCGAAGGCGGCGCGTGGATCTACGAGGGCGACTGGGAGCAGGTGGGCGGGGAGCTGCGGAACGTCGTGCCCGATCCCGACGGCTCGATCTGGACCTCCACGCCGACGGCAGGCGTGCTGCGCATCACGCCCGCGCCCGAGGGCGCGCGCGCGGTCTCCGTGGAGAAGCTCGGGGAGGCGGAGGGCCTGCCCGTCAAGCGCCGGCGCGTCTGGCTGACCGAGGCCGGCGGCGCGCCGCTCTTCCAGACCGCGCAGGGCATGTTCCGCTACGACGCGGCGGCGCGGCGGTTCCGGCCGGAGGGGCGCTACGGCGCGGCCGGGACACGGGTGCGCATCTGCTCCGAGGACGACCGCGGCGGCCTCTGGATGATCGTCGAGAACAGTGACGGCGTGCCGGTCGAACTCGGCTACGGCCGCGATGGCCGCCGGCAACAGGTGCCGCTGTCCGACCTCAACGACATGGGGCTGGTCAATCACATGAACTGGGAGTCGTGGCACGGCCGGGAAATCCTCTGGATCGGCTCGGAGGGCCAGCTCCGGCAGGTGGACATTGCGCGCTGGCGCGAAAACCAGTCGGCCCCGATCGGCCGCACACTGATCCGCGAGGTGGCTGACGGCGACGGCCGGCCGCGACCGGCCGGGGGCGGTCCGTTGCAACTGCGGGCCGGCGAGAGCACGCTCCGTTTCGCGTTCGGCACGCCGGGCCTGGCCGGCGAGTCGGAGATACGGCACGAGACCCGCCTGCGAGGCTTCAAGGACGGCCAGATCGAGCTTGGGCCGGCGGGCACACGGACGTTCACCAACCTGCCGGCGGGCAGCTACACCTTCGAGGCGCGGGGCCGCACCGGCGACGGGCGCTGGAGCGAGCCGGCCGTGCTGGCCTTCACGGTGCTGGCGCCCTGGTGGCAGACGCCCGGCGCGATCGCCGGGTGGGTCGTGTTCGGCGGGCTGCTGCTCTTCGCCTACATCCGGCTGCGTATCCGGCGGCTGGTGCGGGAGCGCAGCCGGCTGGAAGACATCGTGGCCGACCGCACCGCCGAGCTGGCGCGGAAGAACGGCGAGCTGGAGCGGCTGCACCGGCTCGACCAAGGCGAGAAACTGGCCGCCCGCCTCGCCGAGGAGAAGGCGCACCTCGAGCTGCTCCGCTACCAGCTCAACCCGCATTTCCTCTACAATTCGCTCAACTCGATCCGCGCGCTCGTCTTTACCAACGCGGCGGCCGCCGGCGAGATGGTGACGCGCCTCTCGGAGTTCTGCCGCTGGACGCTCACGCGCACCGTCGGCGGCATGACGACCGTCGGCGAGGAGGTTGAGATGCTGCAGGCCTACCTCGACATCGAGCGCACGCGCTGGCAGGAGGGGCTGCGGGCGCGCATCGAGATGGACGAGACGGCGCGGGCGGAGCCGGTGCCGCAGTTCCTGTTCCTGCCGCTGCTGGAAAACGCCATCAAATACGGCGGGAAGACCAGCCCGGGCGTGCTCGAGGTGACGCTGAGCGTCCGGCGCGAGGACGGCGAACTGCTGTGCGAGGTGGCCAACACCGGCGGGTGGGTGAAACCCGCGCGGCCGGCCCCTGGCAGCGGGCACGCGGCCGGCAACGGCGAGTCCACCCGCATCGGACTCGACAACCTGCGCCAGCGGCTGGCGCGGCACTACGGCCCGGACTGCCGGCCCGAGGTGGTGACGATGCCCGGCTGGGTCTGCGTCCGTCTGCGGCTGCCACGCGACCCGAAGCCGCCGGGCCCGTCCGCCCCGCCCTGAGCCGGGCCCGATCGAAAAATCCAGGATCCCGAAACCGACGACCCGCCATGCCCTATTACCGCCAAGCCCTGTTGATCGACGACGAGCCGCTGGCCCGGATGGAATTGCGCCGGCTGCTGCAGGCGCATCCGCAGATATCCCTGGCCGGCGAGGCGGGCACGCTGGCGGACGCGCGCGGGCTGCTGGGCCGGACGGGCTACGACCTGGTGTTCCTCGACGTGCAACTGCGCGGCGGCAGCGGGTTCGACCTGCTCGACAGCGTGCTGCCGGGCGCGCAGGTGGTCTTCGTCACCGCCTATGACCGGTTCGCGGTGCGGGCGTTCGAGGTGAACGCGCTCGATTATCTGCTGAAACCCGTGGCCGCGCCGCGGCTGGCGGCAACCCTGCAACGGCTCGACGGAGACCGGGCCAGCCCGGTGGCGCCGGCGGTGAGCGCGCCGACGCAGCGGCTGGCGGCCGACGACCGCGTGTTCGTGAAGACCGGGCAGGCCACGCGGTTCGTGGACGTGGCGGAGATCCGCGCGGTGCGCTCGTGCGAGAACTACACCGAGGTGCTGCTGCCGGATGGCGAGACTCTCCTGGTGCTGCGCACGCTGAAGTCGTGGGAGGAGGCGCTGCCGCCGGAGCTCTTCGTGCGCATCCACCGGCAAGCGCTGGTGAACCTCGCGCGCGTGCAGAAGATCACGCGCGCGGAAGGCGACGAGGTGCGGTTCCATCTCGACGGCGTGCCCGCGCCGCTGCCCGCCAGCCGCCGGCAGCTGGCGGAGCTGAAGGACCGGTTCGCCGGCGCCGGACTGGGCGGGCTGGTGCCCTGAGCCGGGATCGGGCGGGCGGCCCCGGAGGTGGGCCCGCGGGTTTTGGTCGTCCCGCCCTCGCGGGCGGGTATCTCCGCCCGCGCTCTGACGAGCGCTCGCACGCAGGCGCTTTCAGGGCGCGGGCAAGCTCGCTGGCCCCCCGCCGATTGCATGACCCCGGGCTGAGTGCCGCTGGAGCAGGGTCAGGGCGGTCTCGAGGTCGGGGTCGCGGCCGGCGCGGAGGTCGGCGAGGCGAAGGGCGACGATGCGGTCGGGCTTCACGCCGACGCCCTCGAGGCGCCGGCCGTCGCGACCGAGGTAATCCTCGACGGGGATCTCCAGCCGGCCGCCGCCGGGCAGCGGGTAGAACCGGGCGACGATGACGGCGCCGGCGGTGGGCCGGCCGATGACGAGCCCGCGCTTCTCCTGCTGGATGACGTGGGCGAAGATCTCGGAGGAGCTGGCGGAGAAGCGGTCCACGAGCACGGCGAGGCGTCCCGGATATTTGGCGGAGAAGAGGGCGACGGAATCCCAGTCGCGCTCGCGGCCGCTGCGGCGCACGACGGTGCCGGTGTCCACCCGGCGGTCGAAGACCTCGCCGAGGGCCATGAGCAGCGCGACGGCGGCGCCGCCGCCGTTCTGGCGCAGGTCGATGATGACGGCGGGGACGTCGCGGTGGTCCTTCAACTGGCGGCTCAACCAACTGAGGTTGGCGCCGCTGAAGGTGTCGAAGCGCAGGTAGAGCACGCCGTCGGCGAGCAGCCGCGATTCGGTGCGCTCGAAGGTGAGCAGGCCGGCGGTCATGGTGCGCTCCTGCGGCCGGTCGTCGGCGTCGAGGAAGGAGTAGGTGACGCGCTGGCCGACCTCGTTGGTGAAGCGGGGCTCGTCGTCGAGCGGGTGGCCGTCGCGCGCGACGGCGATCCAGCCCGGCTGGACGCCGGCGAGGTCGGCCGGGCTGCCGGGGATGACCTCCTGGACGACGCGGCGGCCCTCGATGATGCGCCAGCGCATACCGACGGCGGCGCGGTGGCGGGTGCGCAGTTCGTGGGCGGCGCGCGGGGCGATGGCGAGGAGGTGGGATTCCTTCAGCTCGCCGAACATGCGGTTGAGGACGGCGTAAAGAGCCTCGTCACCGGCCGCGGCCTCCGCCTCGGGGCGGTATTGGTCGCGCATCGCGGGCCAGTCCGTGCCGCGGAAGCGGGCGTCGAAGAACTTGTCGTTCACGAGCTCCCAGGCGTGGTCGAAGACGCGGAGATTGTGGGCCGGGCGCTGGGCGGCGGGGAGGGGCGGCGGCGGCGACCAGGCGGTCGGCGCGGTGGCGCAGCCGGTCATCGCGAGCAGGCTCGCGATCCAGAGGACAGAAGTCAGAGGTCGGAAGTCAGAACTCTTCTTGGCCACGGATGACACGGATAGGCTCGGATTCGGAATGGACTTACACCAAGGGCGCAAAGATCACGAAGAAAGACATCAGGCCGGGCTTGGCGTTCTTCGCGATCTTCGTGTGAAAATCAGACCTCGACGAGGTCCTGCTCGACGCGGAGGTTGCCGATGATGAAGTCCCGCCGAACCATCAAGCCCGCTGCATTTCCTGAAACGCCACTTCCTTCATGCCGGCCTTCTGCTTGGCGTGCTCGAGGGTCATGTTGACGATGTTGCCGTCGGCATCGAGGTCGAGATACACGGACTCGCTGACTTCACGCGTCTCGACCACCGGCCGGGAGGAGAATTCCAGCAGGGCGGTGTCGGTGTCGGTGAAATATTTGATCTTCATGGCGCGGGCGGCTTGAAGCTGCGGTCGAAAAAGACGTTATGGACGGTCTCGCCGTCCGCCAGAAGAATCACGCGCAGGTATCTTCGCTCGGAGGCGTCCAGCCCCATTTGCGGATGCGACCGTCGGACTGGGGCTGGGTATGAGCAGGTTGGGCGAGGACGGCCTCGATCCATTCGTCGCGGATGGCGGCGCGGTCGGGACGCTGGCGGGTGTGCAGGAAATATTGGGTGTATTTTAACACGCAGGATTCACGCGGCGGAGGTTGAAGAAAGTCCCTTCAATCACGGATGACACGGATGGGCTCGGATTCGGAATGGGCTTACACCAAGGGCGCAAAGATCACGAAGAAAGACATCAGGCCGGGCTTTGCGTTCTTCGCGATCTTCGTGTGATAATCAGACCTCCACGAGGTTCTGCTCGACGCGGAGGTTGCCGATGATGAAGTCCTGCCGCTCGGGCGTGTTCTTGCCCATGAAGAAGGCGAGCAGCTCGTCGGAGTCGTAGAGGTGGTGCAGGTTGACGGGGTCGAGCCGGATGTTCTCGCCGATGAAGTCCTTGAACTCGCCGGCGGAGATCTCGCCGAGGCCCTTGAAGCGGGTGATCTCGTGCGCGGCGCCGAGCTTCTCCGCGGCGGCCTGCTTCTCGGTCTCGGAGTAGCAGTAGATCGTCTCCTTCTTGTTGCGGACGCGGAAGAGCGGCGTCTGGAGGATGTGGAGGTGGCCGTGGCGGATGAGGTCGGGGAAGAACTGGAGGAAGAACGAGAGCAGGAGCAGCCGGATGTGCATGCCGTCGACGTCGGCGTCGGTGGCGATGACGATGCGGTTGTAGCGGAGGCCATCCAGGCCGTCCTCGATGTTGAGGGCGGACTGGAGGAGGTGGAATTCCTCGTTCTCGTAGATGACCTGCTTGGAGAGGCCGTAGGTGTTGAGGGGCTTGCCCTTGAGGGCGAAGACGGCCTGGGTCTGCACGTCGCGCGTGGCGGTGAGGGAGCCGGCGGCGGAATCGCCCTCGACGATGAAGAGGGTGGACTCCTCGGCGCGCTCGGAGCGGTCGCCGAGGTGGAGGCGGCAGTCGCGGAGCTTGCGGTTGTGGAGGGAGGCCTTCTTGGCGCGCTCGCGGGCGAGGGAGCGGATGCCGGCGAGCTCCTTGCGCTCGCGCTCGTTCTCCTCGATCTTGTTCCTGATGATGTCGGCGACCTCGCGGTTCTTGTGGAGGAAGACGTCGAGGGACTGCTGGAGGAACTTGCCGATGAACTCGCGGATGGAGGGGCCGGAGGGGCCGACGTCGTTGGAGCCGAGCTTGGTCTTGGTCTGGGACTCGAAGACGGGCTCCTGCACGCGAATGGAGACGGCGGCGTCGATGGACTGGCGGATGTCGGCGGCGTCGAAGTCCTTCTTGAAATGGTTGCGGACGGTCTCGACGAGGGCCTCGCGGAAGGCGGAGAGGTGCGTGCCGCCCATGGTGGTGTGCTGGCCATTGACGAAGGACCAGTATTCCTCGCCGTAGTGGTTGCCGTGGGTGAAGGCGACTTCGATGTCCTCGCCCCCGAGGTGGATGATGGGGTAGAGCGGCTCGCCGGAAAGCTCCTTGGTGAGGAGATCCTTGAGGCCGTGCTCGGAGCGGAAGGGCTTGCCGTTGAGCGTGAGGGTGAGGCCGCGGTTGAGGAAGGCGTAGTTCCACAGCATGTCCTCGATGAACTCGGGGCGGAAGCGGAAGTCGGCGCCGAAGAGCCTGTCGTCGGGGGTGAACTCGATGAGCGTGCCGTTGCGTTCGTCGGCGCATTTTGCGACGCGGTGGTCTTTTTTCAACTTCCCTTGGGCGAACTCGACGACCTTGGTCTGGCCGTCGCGGAAGGACTGGGCGCGGTAGCTGAGCGAGAGGGCGTTGACGGCCTTCTGGCCGACGCCGTTGAGGCCGACGGCCTTCTGGAAGGTCTCGGAGTCGTATTTGGCGCCGGTGTTGATGATGGAGACGCAGTCGAGGACCTTGCCGAGCGGGATGCCGCGGCCGTAGTCGCGGACGCGGAGGGTGCGGGTGGCCTCCTCGAGCTCGATCTCAATCTTGCGGCCGGAGCCCATGGCGAACTCGTCGATGGAGTTGTCGATGGTCTCCTTGAGGAGGACGTAGATGCCGTCTTCGGCGTGGGCGCCGTTGCCGAGGCGGCCGATATACATGCCGGGGCGGAGGCGGATGTGCTCGGTGGAAGAGAGGGTCTTGACGCTGGCTTCGGTGTAGTTGGTCGCCATGGGAGTGAGGAAAAGGAGCAGGGAGCGGGGAGCAAGGAGCAAGGAGGGGGAGCGCGGGAGGTTCGCGGGCGGGCCGTCGGCATGGGACGGAATTTGGCGCTGACGGGCCGGCAAAAACCTCCAAGCATGCCGCGCATGAAGCCGCGGTTCACGGGCATCCCCTTCTTCGTCTATCCGGTGAAGGACATGGCGCGGGCGCGGCGGTTCTATGCGGGGGTGCTCGGGTTGAAGTCCGGTTACCGCTGGGAGAGCATCTGGATGGAGTTCGGCACGCCCGGCGGAGGCGTCATCGCCCTGTCCACGGCCATGACCGGCTGCCAACCCGGGGCGCGGGGCGGGGCTGCGGCGCTGGAGACGGACCGGTTCGACGAGGTCGTGGCGCACCTGCGGAAACGGCGCGTGAAATTTCTCTTCGGCCCGACGGACACCGGCGTGTGCGACTTCGCGCGGTTCTGCGATCCCGACGGCAACCATCTCGTCCTCCACCGCAAGCACCGCCGGCCCCGGCCGAAATGAGTTCCCCCATGAAAACCATCCTCCTGTTCGTCCTGTTCGCCGGCGCCTTGTCCACCGCGGTTGCGATCTCGCTCGAGCAACTAGCCGCCGACCCCGCGCGTTGGCCGCAGGAGGTGACCGTGACCGTCTCGACCCGGGCCACCGTGCTCAAGGGCGGCAAGCCCGCCGGCCTGATGCTGCTCGGCGCGGGCAAGACGCTCGTCGTGACCAACATCGCGGCCGACGGCGTGACGGGCAAGATCAGCGGCGACACCGTGCGCGTGCCCGTAGACAAGACCGACCTGCACGCGCGCACCGGCGCCGGGGCGCCGCCGCCCCCGCCCGCGGTCGAGGAGGCGCCCGCGACGGCCGCCGCCGCACCCGCGAAGACCGCCCGCACCGCCACCGGCCCGACCAAGATGCAGCGCAATCTCGCCGGCCGGCTGGTGCGGCTCGACGGCTCCTCGCTCAAGCCCGTGGACGATGCGTCGCTGGCGGGCGTGAAGTATTACGCGCTGTATTACTCGGCGAGCTGGTGCGGTCCGTGCCGGCAGTTCACGCCGCAACTCGTGAAGGCCTACCGGCAGTTGAAGGCGCAGCACCCGGAGTTCGAGCTGGTGTTCCTCAGCGCCGACCGGTCGGCGGGCGACATGCGCGACTACATGCGCGAAGACAAGGTGCCGTGGCTGGCGATGAAGTTCGATGCGCGCACCCAGGAAATGATGGATTACTCGGGGCCGGGCATCCCGTGCCTCGTGCTGGTCAACGAGCACGGCCGCGTGCTCTCCGACAGCTACGCGGGCGACAACTACCTCGGGCCGGGCAAGGTGCTACAGGACACGCAGCGCATCCTACAGCGCGGCGGCTGAGGCGCGGGAGGGTGACGGCGGGCAAACGCCACCGCCACGGTCGTCCTGTTGCAGCGGGGCTTGCGATCCGGCGCGACGGGTTTTTTGGGCAATGGTCTCGGCCGCTCCGGCGCGACCGCTCGCGCGTTTGTAATATAATGTATTACAAACGGCACGAGACTCCAGCGGGATTTTGTAATACATTATATTACAAACGGACCGCGGGGGCGGGAGACCGGTGCGGATGGACTGTGCCGCGCGCCGGAGGGCGCCGGTGTCTGCAAGGCGGCGCCGGCGTGATTGACGCCAGGCGCCGGGCCGCGAAGCTGCCGGCATGAAAGTCACTTACTATCTCGAGGTGATCTCCTCGTGGTGCCACTGGGCCGAGCCGGCTTGGGCGGAGTTGAAGGCGCGCTACGCGGGCCGGGCGCAATTCGAGTGGCGCATCGCGCTGATGCGGCCGGAAGATTTCCCGGTGTCGCGCGCGCAATGCGACTGGTTCTACCGGCGCAGCGGCGGCACGGTGATGAACTCGCCCTACATGCTGGACTCGGGCTGGTTCGAGGCGGGACGCAAAGGAATCTACCATGCGCCCAACCTCGTGGCCGAGGCGGGCAAGGATCTCGGAGTGAACGACGACCGCATCCGGCTGGCACTGGCGCACGCGGCCTTGCGCGAGGGGAAAAAGGTCGGCGACATGGCCGTGGCGGCGGCCATCGGAGGGAAGGCGGCGAAGCTCGAGGCGAAGAAACTGCGCCAGGCGGCGGAATCGGCGGCGGTGCGGGCCCGGGTGGAGGCGGACACCGCGGAGTTTTTCGCGCACCGGATCGACCAGCGGCCGGCGTTCATCCTGACGGATGCCATCGGGGACAAGGCGGTGTTCTCCGGGCTGGTGCGCGTCGAGTCCCTGGCGGCGGCGATCGACACGATGCTGGCCGACACGGCGGCCTATGCCGCGCATGCCGCCCATCACGGCAGCGCGCTCCCGAAACGACCCGTGACAGGGTGAGGCTTCCCGGGCGGGCGCGCTGCCAAAATTGTCAATCATTAGTTGACAATCTCCGGATGGAATCTGCGGCATGAGTTTGTCAACTAATGATTGACAATTTTGGCTCCTGAGACGGAACCGATGGAAGATTCCTTGGCGAGGCATGGCAGGGCGGGAGAATGAAGCGCTCCGGTCGGCGGGAGCGAACCGGGGACGCCCGGCGGTTGGGGCGGTGTCCGACCAAAGGGCCGGAGCGGCCTCAAGAGTTTGTCATCCATTAATTGACAAATTCAGGCAGACCGGGTGCAGGCTAGAACGGTTTGAAGTTGTCGAGGGCGGCGGCGCGGTGGTAGGCGGCGAGGTCGATGGCACCGTCGGCGTCGGAGTCGTAGTCCACGGCGATGCGCCATATGCCGTCGATCTTCCGGGAGATGGCGTGGAACCGGCCGTAAGAGCGCTCGAGGTCGCCGTCGTCGTTGGACTGGACCAGCTCGTAGATGCCGCGTTCTGAGGCGTGCCGGCCGGTGACGATGCGCTCGAGAAAGCGGAAGTTGATGTGGACCCGGATCTCGCTCTCCTCCCAACCGCTGAAGGAGCGGCGGACATTGGCGGCGTATTCCGCGAGCGGACGGATGATCCTCTGATTGCCCTCGACGCGGATGAAATCAGGCGCCTGCAAGGCGAGGAACTTGTCCGGCTCGTGTTCGGTGAACGCCTCGGAGAACGGCGTCCAGATGTCGCGGTTCAACTCGGCGAGCAACGCCGGATCCTGGCGGACGGGGCGCGAACGGGCTTGCGCGAAGGCGAGCGCGGGGAGGAGCACGAGCAGGGTCAGCAGGGAGGAGGGGGAGGTTTTCATCGGACGGTCGGGATGGTGCGGGAAACATTCGCCGACCGCGCGGCGAACCGCCAACGTTTTCCACCGTGAGCCCCAAACCGTCCTGCGTGACCGCCCTGTCCATGATGCTGCTGGCGTGCGCCGGCGCCGAGCCCATCGATCGCGAGGCGCTGGTGCGACGGCACAACGTCGTCGTGCGCAAAGTGGACTTCGTCGCGCCGCTGACGGTCGGCAACGGCGGGTTCGCGTTCACCGCCGACATCACGGGGCTGCAGGCGTTCGCCGCGGAGTAGCACCGCCACGGCATCCCGACCGAGACGCAGGCGCGCTGGGCGTGGGTGAGCGACGAGAACACGAACAATTACACGCTGGCGGACGCCAGCCGGCCATTCACGCAGGGCGACGGGCGCGTGGCGCCCTATCCCCACGATGCAGTCGAGCCCGGCCGGCGACTGGCTGCGCAAGAACCCGCGTGCGCACCCGCTCGGCCAGCTCCAGCTGGTGTGGCACAAACCCGACGGCACGGCCTTCACCCCGGCCGACATCGAGCAACCCGAGCAGACGCTGGATCTCTGGACGGGCATCATTACGAGCAGGTTCAAGCTCGGCGGCGTGCCGGTGACGGTGACGACGACGTGTCATCCCGATCAAGACAGAGTGGCTGTCCGCATCGAGTCGGAATTAAATAAAAACCGGGGGTTGGCATTGCGGCTCACATTTCCCCGCGGGCACGACATCACCACCAAGAACACACCGTCGCTGGATTGGAGTGCCACGGCCTTTCACAGCACCGTGTTGGCAGGAGAGCGTTCACGGGTGCGTGACGATGCGGCCGACCATTGGGGAGAGGCGGTTTTTGTCCGCAGACAAGTCGGAGACTTGGTGTCTCTCGTGGGGTTTGGCGGAAGAACAGCGGTGAAAGGCGAGGATAAGCCGCATTCGATCGTCATCTCTCCCCCGGGACGCGTCAGGGGCGGCCCCGGTCCGGGGCCGCGCAGGGATCTTACGGTAAGCTTTGCGCGTGATGAATCACCTCCGATGGCGACAGTTGAAGAGACTTTTGCCTCCAGTGCCGCGCACTGGGGGAATTACTGGCGCACGACCGCCGCGGTGGACTTTTCCGGCAGCACGAACCCGCTGGCGGTGAAACTGGAGCAACGGATCATCCTCTCCCGCTACCTGATGGCCGTGCAGATGGCGGGCGACGTGCCGCCGCAGGAGAGCGGGCTCACCTGCAACACCTGGTATGGCAAGCATCACCCCGAGATGATCTGGTGGCGCACGGCGCAGTTCCCGCTCTGGGGGCAGGCCGCCGCGCGGCTCGGCCGGCCGCAGACCGGGGTGGAGATACTCCTGCGCGACGGGCCGAACAACGTCTATCTGTCCAACGGCCACGGCCCGCAGCGCAGCGCCGTGAAGCCCGGTCCGGACGCCCCGCCGGGCAAACCGCGCCGCGAGATCGCCGTCTATCTGCCGGCCAACGGCTCGTTTCTCTCCGCCGTGGCGCTGATGGTCGCCGGCTGGGACGGTTGCGCCGAGGATTTTCCTGGCATCCCAAAGGACGGCAGGTGGAAAGTGCGTGCCGAGGGACTCATACCATTTACGTTGCGCTCTGGCACTGTGGGTGCTGAGAAGGACGGCATGGCACGAAAATTACCTCAGCTGGGACCGACCAAGGTCGCGGAGTTGGAAGCAGCGTGGCCGGAGCACACC